>Ga0214919_10003011_pt1 | contig 25913 bp, 27 predicted proteins | sample LL1503_MetaG_FD_177994 | JGI IMG/M metagenome (GOLD analysis project Ga0214919, IMG submission 177994) | Freshwater microbial communities from Lake Lanier, Atlanta, Georgia, United States - LL-1503 | ecosystem: Environmental > Aquatic > Freshwater > Lake | place: USA: Georgia | collected...
AGCCGGAATGATCTCGTTAACCAATAATCCGTGCAAAAAAATAACTGCAGACGTTAAATCGTCTGATTACACACTAGCTGCATAAGCTACTGTGAATCCGTTAGCCCAGGTGCCGCTCTCGACCTGGGATCTAGCGTCGACTAGGGGGCTTTTCACTTCATTGGTGTTGCAGACGATGAAGGAGAACAGTTTTGCAACTGAGTCTGTCGATGAAATGTGTGTAAAAACATCGGGACTGAGAAAGCGTTAATCACACTACGCCCGTAGAAGCCCTGTTTTAATACCGAAGGACCCGGGTTCGATTCCCGGCACCTCCACCATTTTTTGATATACCCGTCAGGAGCACTGAAAAGTTCTCAGTTCGAAAATATCTGTGAATCCACCAAGGGAAACCGCGACCGAATCAACCGATTTCTTACTTCGCAGTGTTAGATTTCTGACTTAATTCTTAGCGACTTCCCATCAAAGGACAGCACTTTAAATTAAACAGTCGACTAGGTAAGGAGTAAGAAATGGCTCGGCGTGATTTTTGCAGTTGTAGCGAAAAGGGAAAATATGGTTTGGGGATTGCGACTTTAGCTACTGGCGAACTCGTTTGTAACAATTGCAAAGGATTAATTCCCCCGACAGATCTTGGCGATGAGGTTTTTGTACCTTCCGTGACAGAAATCCCACAAGAGATTAAGTCCTATAGCAGACCTTCAGTTTCTCGGGGAGAAGGAAATAGCCTTCAGACACACATAGAAAACGGAAATGCGGCTGCACATAGGACAAAAACCTATGCAACATTATTTGAAAATATTGGAAAAGTTGTTCAAACGTTGAATTTAATCGCGGTCATCATTCTCTCGTTGGCTGTTTTGTTCATTCCGACCTCCAGTTTGATGAAGTTTGTATATTGGATTGTCATCTTGATTGCTTGGGGCGTTTCATACGTACAGACTGCCCTCATTCGTGGAGTTGCTTCCTACTTCCAAATGAAGGCAAGTGATCACTTGATTCGTCATTCAAAGTAGCGGCGCTCACTAAATGGCTTGGAAACAATTGGACACAGGGTTAATTTGATCGATTCCTATTGCTGGCCCGCTGGTCCGTTCCCATCTCGTCCTGAAGAACGTCCATTCTTCCTATCTAGACCAAGCTGATTCATTACTTCTCGTAAAGGAAGAAAATCTGGAAAGTACTCACGGCGCAAGCCGATGTAACTGGTAACTACTGAGAGAAGCCCAATTATCCTCGGAGCTAGAGGTAATTCCGAGGTCATCAAAAATCCGCCAATCAGTACTCCAAGCGCCACAAAGACTATGTGAACCACAATTCTTAATGTGTTCACGAGAGTCTTAATGAGTGATGGCTTGGCTTTCAATGATCCTCTTAATCGATTTGAGCTCAATCCAATTGATAACGGACCTGAGAGCAAAGCAACTAGCAAGATAATTGAAGCAGCTAAGGCTAGTGACTCCATTTACCGACCCCAATCTGTTCTAATCGCAGCAAACAAAACCATATCTTCGCGAGTTCCATCATCCTGGCAACACTTGTCGCGCATGATGCCCTCTTGCATATATCCAGCATTCTTCAACACCTTTAGAGATGGAGTGTTGGATTCAACAACTAAAGCTTCAATTCGGTGAAAGCCGATTGTTTCAAAACCATACTCGGTCATTAATCGGGTTGCAGCGGTTGCAACACCTTTGCCACGCACATCAGCGGTTATCCAATATCCGATCTCCGCCTTTGCATCGTCAAGATCCAAGGTATGAAAGGACAGCGCTCCTGCAAACTTTCCATCGTATTCAAGAGCCAGTTGCAGCTCAGTGCGCATAGTGAAGCCATTAGGTGAGCGCTCTCGAACATAATGTTCGGCGTTAGCCATCTGATAGTTGGCAGGAATGCGTGTGAACTTTGGAATTATTGGATCCTGAACACCCTCATACAAAGGGATGATGTCTCGTTCTTCAGGCTTGCGAAGAGTAATCAACCCATACTGCAAGGTTGGTACTTCGGTAGGCCACCAGATCATTGCTGAAGTATCTCACCTATTAATTCATTAAATCCAAGTTTTTGCCACGACAGCTCACACCGCATCAAGGATTGGCCGCGCTGGCACGAAGAATTGCTTTCCAACCCGAGATTCCCATGTGCATGATCCATCGGCATTGCTCTTCAGCTTCCACCCACCGTGAGTTTTCATTCGATGGTGACGACGACATAGCAGCCCAAGATTTGCCGGATTTGTCTCTCCGCCACTTTCCCAACTATGGGCATGATCAATATCTGCAAGTTGTCCCGACCTTCGACATCCTGGGAATCGACAGGTTCGATCGCGAGCTAGTAAGTAATCAACAAGCTCTTGCGGAGGAATATATTTTTCTCGACCAAAATCTAAAAGGTTTCCAGTAGTTGGATCGCTCACAAATCTTTGCCAGGTACCATCTGCCGCTAACTTTCGTGCAACAGATGCTGGAATCGCACCGTATCCCGCAAGTTGCCCTGGATTTTCCGCCAATCCCAACAAGGTTGGAAGATCAACGGCGACGCTGATTGAGATTGGACGGCGATGAGGTCGCACATCATCTGCCATCGCACCTAATGCTTGAGATGCAATAGCTGTAAGCGCATCAGCGCGCTTCATATCTGCAGAAAGCATTGACCACTCTGATGCACCTTGAGGGTTGTGCTGAGGACAATTGCGTGAACTTGGGGTTGAATCGTCGCCCACATCACTGTGCCCAATACATGTGCAGGACTCTTCCTCTTGATTTCTCTTAAGAATGTAAGCCTCAATAGATTTCATTACAGTTTGTGCATCCTCCGCAGGCAAAATCGCAACAACCGTTGCCATTCCATCAGCCTCTGGATAACAGGAAACTCGACGTGAATCGCGCGCACGATCAACAATCTCTTCAAACTCTTCTGGTGCAAGCTTTGCAATAGTCGTCTTGACCTTAGTCGCCACTTGTCCTGGTGTGTGAAACTCGGCATGTGCCAAAGCGGTTTGTTCTACGCGAAATACAGCATCTTCGCTTAATCCATTTCGAATCGCTGCAGCTGTTTCTTTTGCAATAACTGTTGCGTGGGCCGCTGAGATTTCACCAGTTGCCAGCGCCGAAATTGTGTTTGGCAGATGTCCGACCAAAACACGTGCAACATCAATTCGATTTTGTGCAGCGGTAGGGGAGAGTCTTAAAGCTGTAGCAACATCCTCGCGCTCTTCATCATCAACCGCTCCGAAGATTCCGCCAGTCTCATCGGCAACCTCACCCGCAATCGCAACTAAGGCCTCTTGCTTCAACGCACATATCCAGGATTCTTGACGATCCAACGCCGCCAAATAATCCAACTTTCCCGCCTCACCTAGTGAACGGGGATTAATTGCAATCAACTCACCCAAAATTGTGTATCCAGGTGTAGCGCGCAGTAACTCAGCGACCTCAATATCGAGGATCTCTCGCGGAATGCGTAGCGCGGTTGTCATGCACCGAACTATTGATCCATCCACCGACAGATTAAAAAGTTATTCACACTGCATGGGGAGTGAGCGATTAACCCTCTTGCATCTCCGTTGGCGCACCATGAACATCAAGAATTTCCTGTGCAGCAGGCATAACATCCCCGCCCAACTTCGCACCCTCGCCACTGCGATTCAGCGGAGCCTTTGGCTTGGCATCCTCCTTGTAAATCGCAGGAATTGAGCCCAACAAACCCTTTTGGAAATCCTCAAAAGCCTGCAGAACTTCGCGCTTTGTATTCATAACAAAGGGCCCCATCCATGCAACAGGCTCTTTAATTGGCGCACCACCCAAGATAAATAACTCCAGCTCTGGGGAACGCGACTCCTGCTGATTTGCAGCACGCACAACAATGGTGTCGCCATCTGCAAAGACCGCTAACTGTCCTGCTTGAACAGGTCGTGCCTCATCGCCGACAAAACCAAATCCACTCATTGTGTACACAAGTGCGTTGTAATCCTTACGCCATGGAAGACGAAGCTCCGCACCAGCTGTAACAGTTGCGTGCAACAAAGTAATTGGAGTCTGTGTTGATCCTGGACCAAAGTGTCCATCAACTTCTCCAGCGATAACGCGCAACAAAGATCCACCATCTGTAGTTGTTAACAGCGCAACATCCTTTGCACGAACATCCTGATACGCAGGAGGAGACCACTTCTTTGCAGCAGGCAAGTTAACCCACAACTGGAATCCGTGAAACAAACCACCAGACATCACTAAATGCTCTGGAGGAGTTTCAATATGCAGAATTCCCGCACCCGCTGTCATCCATTGTGTATCGCCATTTGAAATCGTTCCACCGCCACCATTGTTATCTTGGTGATCAAAGATTCCATCAATAATGTATGTAACGGTTTCAAAACCGCGGTGTGGGTGCCAAGGAGTTCCCTTTGGCTCACCTGGTGCGTACTCAACCTCACCCATTTCATCTAAGTGAATAAATGGATCAAGCTCTGCTAAATCAACACCTGCAAATGCGCGACGAACAGGAAAGCCTTCACCTTCGAAACCTTGTGGCGCAGTCGTAATGCTCTTTACCTTGCGTGCACGAGCACCAGGAAGTTCGCTGACACGTGGCAATACGGTGATGTCGCTGACGGTTACTGCAGGCATTTAACACTCCTTAGTTCAGAAACCAAGGTTAATTGAACTTTCAACTACCTGCAACCTGAGCGCTTTCCTTGTAAAGCAGTTCTTCGAAATCCAGGGACGCTTTCCTTGTAAAGCCATTCCTCGAAATCCAGGGCCTTAATTTATTCAACAAAGACTCTTCACAGAGGCCGCTTGAGACAAAGATACGATTTCTTGGAATGCTTTACTTCAGAAAGCTATGACAGAAATCTAGAGCGCCTTGAGCGCAGATACAACCTTGGTTAATGAAGCCTTCGCATCGCCGAAGAGCAACATCGTCTTTGGATCGTACAAAAGTTCATTTTCAATGCCTGCAAAACCTGGGCGCATAGAACGCTTCAGGAAGATGATGTTGGCTGCATGGTTAACTTCAAGAATTGGCATTCCGTAGATTGGGCAACCAGGAGTTGTCTGCGCTGCAGGGTTCACAACATCGTTTGCACCAATAACGATTGCAACATCTGTCTGACCAAATGTTGGGTTAACTTCATCCATTTCAGCTAATTGATCGTAAGGAACATTTGCTTCTGCAAGCAGAACGTTCATGTGTCCTGGCATACGACCTGCAACTGGGTGGATTCCATAAGCAACATCGATGCCCTTTGAAATCATGAGATCTGCTAATTCGCGAACTGTGTGTTGCGCCTGTGCAACTGCAAGACCAAATCCCGGAACGATAACAACGCGACGTGCATAGTTGAGCAAGATCGCAACATCATCAGGTGAACCTGAACGCACTGGACGTTCTTCGCCACCTGCTGCAACATCTTGAGGCTTTGCGGTAAATGCACCAAACAAAGTTCCGAATAGTGAACGACCCATCGCCTCTGCCATCAAACGAGTCAGGATTGTTCCTGATGCACCAACAAGTGTTCCGGCAATGATGAGCAATGTTGAATCAAGAACGTATCCGCTTGCTGCCACTGTTAGGCCAGTGAATGCGTTGAGCAAAGAGATAACGATCGGCACATCTGCGCCACCAACTGGAAGCACAAACAAAATACCAAATAGCAGTGAAAGACCAGCAAGAATCAACAGTGGCGTTGTTCCCAGTGAGTTAACAACCCAGCCACCGACGCCTAGTACAGATACCAAGGTAGCGGCGATAATAAAGCGACCCGCTGGGAAAATTACTGGACGAGTAGTCATTAACTCTTGCAACTTCATAAAGGTAATGACCGAACCGCTGAATGAAACACAACCAACGATTACGGTAAATACGGTGAAGATAACTACAGCGGTTGTGGCCTTATCGCCAAGATTTAAGTACTCAACAATTGCAACAAGTGCCGCTGCGCCACCACCAACACCATTAAATAGTGCAACTAGTTGTGGCATCTGAGTCATCTGAACTTTGCGAGCAGCTGGTACACCAACTACCAAACCAATTGCGATCGCACCAAGGATCCACCCCAAGTTATTGAGTGGAAGTGATGAACCTTCATTGGTATGGAAGAAGACAACCAAGGTCGCAAGCGCTGCACCAAAGGCACCGATGAGATTTCCGCGACGAGCAGTCTTTGGATGTGAAAGTCCCTTCAAAGCAAGAATGAAGGCAACACCTGCAGCTAAACCAATGAGGTCATACAGAGTGCGGCTCATTTCTTATTTCCTTTGAACATCTCAAGCATTCGGTCGGTAACAACAAAGCCACCCACCATGTTGATAGTTGCCAAGATAATCGCGGCTACTGAAAGCCCAAGTTCAAGATTGGTTGTGCTGTGATCTGCCACGATGATCGCTCCAACGAGGATCACGCCGTGAATCGCATTTGCACCAGACATCAATGGTGTGTGCAAGGTAGATGAGACCTTTGAAACAACCTCAAAACCAACAAAGACAGCAAGCACGAAGATTGAAACAATCGCCATCGGTTCCATTACTTAGCTCCTCTTCGTGCACCAGCATGCGTTACCGCAGCGCCATTAATAATTTCATCCTCAAAATCAAGGTTAAAGGCCACTTTTTGATCATCCTTTGCAGGGGTCGTAAAGAGTGACAAGAGATTTACAACGTTACGTGAATACAAGAAAGATGCGTGGAAAGGCAGTTGGCTTGGCACATCTTTGCCACCCCAAATACGAACTCCGCCTGATGTTTCAACGATCTCGCCAGGCTTTGAGCCCTCAACATTGCCACCAGTTTCAGCGGCTAAGTCAACAATGATTGTTCCTGGCGCCATTGAATCCACCATCGCTTGTGTCATCAATCGTGGTGCCTGACGGCCTGGAACAGCAGCGGTAGTAATAACTACATGAGATTTTGCGATGTATGGCGTAAGCAGTTCACGTTGCTTAGCAGCGCGCTCTTCAGTCATCTCGCGTGCATAACCACCAGCACCTTCAAGTGCTTCAAGTTCTAATTCAATAAATGCTGCACCCATTGAACGAACCTCATCGGCAGATGCTGGACGAACATCGTATGCAGAAACAACCGCACCTAAACGTCGCGCAGTTGCAATCGCTTGCAGACCGGCAACTCCAGCACCCAGAACCAAAACTTGTGCTGGTGTAACTGTTCCCGCCGCAGTCATCAACATCGGGAAGAATCGTGGTGAAAGTTCTGCTCCAACAACCGCGGCGCGATAACCCGCACATAAGGCTTGTGAAGTTAATGCATCCATAGATTGTGCACGAGAAATACGTGGAACTAATTCAAGTGAGAACGCTGTAACTCCCGCTGATGCGGCCGCATCGATTGAATCAACCGCTGTGACAGGGGATAAGAAAGAAATAGTAATTGCGCCTTTTTTCAAGGTAGCCATCTGTTGTGGTGTTAATGGTTGCACCGACAGGACGACATCTGCATCAGCTAAAACATCGCCTGACTTCACCGTTGCACCAGCTGCTGTGAAATCAGCATCAGTTGCTTGCGAATGAACACCAGCACCAGCTTCGATAACAACATCGAGGCCTAAGCGAGTTAATTTATTGATGACATCTGGGACAAGCGCAACGCGCTTTTCACCATCTTTGATTTCCCGTGGGACGACTACGCGCATACCTGAAATGTTAGTGCGTATAGCCCTTTAAGTCACCACGTACTAGGTGGTACAGGATGGATTGAATGGTTGTTCTGCGGTGATATGCCTCTCGCCAAATAACTGAGCGAGGACCATCGATTACTGAGGCCTCAACCTCTTCACCTCGGTGTGCAGGTAAACAATGCATGAACAAAGAATCTTTGCTACTCATCTTCATTAAATTCTCTGTCACCGCATATGGTGAGAGTGCCAGCACCTTCTCGGCGCGATCACTTTCTGAATCACCCATCGACATCCACACATCTGTATATAAGACAGATGCATCCTTTGCTGCAGCTTCAGGATCATTAGTCACTTCTACTTTTCCACCACTGTTAGCAGCAATATTTTTTGCAACAGCTACAACAACAGGATCTGGTGCCCACTTACCACTTGGAGTTGCGGCAACAACATGTGCTCCCATAATTGCGCCCATGATCAACCAGGCATGAGACATATTATTTCCATCACCGAGATAAACAAATTTGCGACCAGAAATATCGGTTCCAAAGTTTTCGCGAATCGTTAACCAATCAGCAAGCAACTGTGTTGGATGATCAACATCGGTTAACGCGTTGATAACTGGAATAGATGCATACGCGCCTAACTGATCAACATCTGCTTGTGCAAAGGTTCTAATAATTAGTGCGCTGCAATATCCGCTAATGATCTTTGCGGTGTCCTCAATAGTTTCGCCACGGCCTAGCTGCAACTCATCACCGCGAATAAAGATTGGAGTTCCACCCAAATGGGCAACCGCGGTCTCAGATGAAAGACGGGTACGGGTTGAAGGCTTAGTCATATAAATAGCAACGGTCTTATTGGCCAAAGCGGTGTTTGATCGCAGTGGATTCTCAGCAAATTCAGCGGCGGTCGAAAGTAATAATTCGACATCAGCACGGCTCAAATGCTCGGTGCGCAGTAAGTCCTTCATTTGCGAATTCTACCCGTAGTTTTGGGGTGCACATAGGTATTCTTATCCACCTCATGGGTATCTTTCGAAAAATTGGAATTGGGTCGGAGTCTGATACCGATCTCTTAACCCGCCCATCCCTTGATGAAGAACTACAAGAGGATGATGGCGGCCATGATCGCTTTTCTCATTATGTGAAGAAAGAGAAGATTGTTGAGTCCGCAGTAACAGGAAAAGCGGTGAAAGCTCTCTGTGGAAAGAAATGGATTCCTTCTCGCGATCCCGAGAAGTATCCAATCTGTCCAACCTGCAAAGAGATTCACGCAGGGTTGAAGCCAGATACCGAAGAAAAGTAATAATGAAGCGCATCATCGCCTTCGCACTTTCATTAATCACAATCGCAACACTGACGACCCACATCACAACAGCACAATTAGCATCAGCTGCGGATAAGCCTCCGCGAAAAGTCATAACGGGATGGCTTCCATATTATTCAGTGCGCACCATCATGCCTTTGGTACGAAAGCTGCCTACTGCGCAAGAATCAGTTGCCGGCAAACCAGCTGTATGTGATGCATCCCAATATGGTCCAGCTGAAAATCAAGCAATCGAATCCTCTTACTTATTTACTAATAAAGATTTAATGAAAGAGGTAATGCCATTCTGGTTTTCCATTAAATCGCCAACTGTTATCCGTAATGATTATGTAACTGGCAACCCTTCATGGCCGATGGCAGATACCGTGTGTTTGATACGACGTGCAGGATTGCAAGTTATTCCCACCATGACAGATGGCACAGATAAGTTAGTTCTCTCTGGTTATCTCGGCAATGCAGCAACTCGCACCACAATCGTTAAAACCATCGTAGATCTAGTGCTTACTAATGATTTTGACGGAATTGATTTAGATTACGAAGGCTTTGCCTTTGTAGATGGAAACACCACATGGACCAAGACCGCTCCACGCTGGGTTGCATTTATAAAGGAACTCAGCGCTGCCATGCGATCACACAACAAGCTTCTATCTATCTCAACACCATATGTTTATGATCCAAAGGAGAAGCAAAAGGGTTACTTTGTCTATGCCTGGGCTGATGTTGCAAACTACATCGATCGTTTGCGCATCATGACTTATGACTATTCAGTGGCAAAGCCTGGACCAATAGGACCAATCTCGTGGACTGAAAAGACTCTTAAGTATGCGATCAGCATCATGTCTCCTTCAAAGGTCTATATCGGTTTACCTGGGTATGGTCGCGATTGGATCACTTCTGTCAATGGAAAGTGCCCAGTTTCTGCTCCTCCAGGTTTGATCGGTGGCGCTAAGGCTGCAACCTTCAAAACTAGTTATGCAACGACAAAGGCGGCGATCGATAAGGCAACACCAATCTTTGATGAGAAATTTAGCGAAGCTACATACTCATACACTCAAATTTACAATGGCTTAACAGCAGCAGGTGCCTCAACTGAGTGTTCAGTTAACCGAACTGTTTGGTATCAAAACTCTCGCAGCTACGCAGAACGTATGGCATTAGTTGCTAAGTATCGATTGGGCGGAGCAGCGTTATGGACGCTAGCTATGGAAGATCCAGCTGCAACAACCGAACTTCGTAACGCTGCTCTTGCAATCGCACCAGATCCGGTAGTTAGTACTTTAAGTATTGAAGGCGCACCACAAAACACAATTAATTATGCAGGGCTATTCACCGTTAAAGGTCTGTTGACTTTAAAGGATAAAACTCCGATTGCAGGCTTGCCGGTTTCACTTGAAATTAAACGAGCGAATGAAACAAATTGGAGCAAGGTCACCGAACTCATAACTGGTGTTGATGGCACGATTTCTACCCCTATGACACTAGGGGCAGATGCATCCTTACGTCTTACAACAGTTGGAACATGGGAGCAGGCTGAATCTGTTTCATCAGAGTCGGCAATTAAGGTAAAGAGCAGCATTCAATTAGATCGCCCAGTATCTGTCTCTAAGGGATCACCGATCGTAATTAAGGCGCAGCTGTTGCCGCGTGTGGCTGGAAAATCCGCTCAATTGCAGAAAAACATAAACGGTAAGTGGCAAAATGTAGGAGCCGCGGTTATTTCAGATGCCAACGGTTTATTCACCTTTACAACTGTCGAAGCAAAACGAGGGGTAATAACAATGCGAGTTCAGATAGTTGGCGATATCGCCTCAGAACAATTCGCGATTGTTATTCGTTAATCATGCCAAAGATAAAAGAGAAGATTGACATCAATGAGAAGATCGAAGAAGAGCTAAAAGCGATCTTTAGCGGAGATGTCCCTTGGGTGACTATTGTTTGGGATGATCCAGTTAACTTGATGACCTACGTGACCTATGTACTGATGGAGCTCTTCGGATACAGCAAAGAAAAAGCACACGAACTCATGATGAAGGTTCACACCGAAGGTAAAGCGGTGGTTTCAACCGGAAGCCGCGAAGAGATGGAGCATGATGTCGCTCGTCTGCATGAATATGGATTGTGGGCAACTCTTCAGCGCGGTGATCAAGCGCTATGAGCGAGGTGCAACATGGATTTTTCCGTCACGGCGATAACGCATATGTAGCAAACTTCACCGAAGCTGAACGTGAAGTTTTATTAAATCTTGCTGAACAAATCATCGAGTTACTAGCTGAACGTGTAGATCACCACAATGACGACCCTTTAGCTGCAATGGTTGGAATCACAGTGCATGACACTCCTCCTGAAGATGAGGTGTTGCTGCGACTTCTTCCTAATGCATATGCAGATCAGGTTGATGCATCTGAGTTTCGTCGTTACACCGAATCAACGTTGCGCCAAAAGAAGCAAGCACATGCAATGGCGATGAGAATGCACATAAAGGCTGCAGTTGATGGAGTTATTGAGTTAGATCATGATTCAGCAAATGCTTGGCTTGGTGCGATGAATGATGTGCGACTTGCATTGGGAGTTCGTTTAAAGGTTGAAGAAAATACACATCAAGAGTTAGAGCTTTTGGCTCCCGATGACCCGATGCGAGGCGTTTACGCTGTTTATAGCTGGCTAGGCTGGCTACAAGAGAGTTTGATCGATGCTCTGATGGATGAATCTCAATAGTTAGGCAACCAGTTAAACCATAAGTGCAAGGTAGGCTAGCCCTGTGAGTGATGCCCCAATTGGAATCTTTGATTCAGGTGTAGGCGGATTAACCGTTGCACGTGCAATCCTTGATCAACTTCCTAATGAATCCACTCTTTATATAGGCGACACCGCACGTGGTCCATATGGTCCTCGTCCTCTTGCCGAAGTTCGCGAGTTTGCATTAGAGACAATGGATTACCTTGTTGACCAAGGTGTGAAGGCAATTGTCATTGCGTGTAATACAGCGTCGGCTGCAATGCTTCGCGATGCGCGTGAACGTTATTCAGTTCCGGTCATCGAAGTAATTCAACCAGCGGTTCGTAGAGCGGTTGCAGCTACTCGCACCGGAAATGTGGGAGTAATTGGAACAAGAGCAACAATTGATTCAAAAGCTTATCTGGATGCATTTGCAGCGGCTCCACAATTGAAAATTACATCCATAGCGTGCCCGCTCTTTGTAGAGTATGTAGAGCGTGGAGAAACTTCAGGTCCAGAAATTACAAAAATTGCTCGAGAATACTTAGCTCCAGTAATGGATGCGAAGGTAGACACCTTGGTTCTTGGATGTACTCACTATCCATTACTAACGGGTGTTATCTCTTATGTAATGGGCGAAGGCGTGACCTTGGTGTCTAGCGCTGAAGAAACCGCGAAAGATTTGTACCGAACACTTGTTGAAAATGGATCATTACGATCCCACAGCTCAACTCCAGCAACACATAGATTCTTAGCAACCGGTGATGCAAAGGCCTTTGAAACCTTAGCTCGACGTTTTCTAGGTCCAGAAGTAACACACGTTGAACACCAAGAGCTGTAAAACATACAGTTTTTCGCGATGAGGGAGTCAAAGATGGCACGCAATGATGGACGTTCTGAGAAAGATCTACGCGAAATTAAGTTCACTCGTGGCTGGCTAGATCATGCTGAAGGCTCAGTATTGGTTGAGTTTGGAAAGACCCGCGTTCTATGTGTTGCCTCATTTACTCCTGGTGTTCCTCGATGGTTAAAGGACACCGGAAATGGCTGGGTTACATCAGAGTATTCAATGCTTCCACGTGCAACTCACACACGTTCTGATCGAGAGAGCGTTAAAGGAAAATTAGGTGGTCGCACACAAGAGATATCACGCCTTGTCGGACGTTCTCTACGTGCTGTTGTAAATATGAAAGAACTTGGGGAGAACACCATTGTTATCGATTGTGATGTTCTACAGGCTGATGGTGGAACACGCACCGCTGCAATTACTGGTGCATATGTTGCATTAGCTGACGCAATTGCTTGGGCAAAGGCACAGGGTCACATCAAGGAAAGTGCGAAGCCTCTCAATGATTCAGTTGCTGCCGTTAGCGTTGGAATTATCGATGGTGTACCGATGCTTGATCTTTGCTACGAAGAGGATGTTCGTGCAGGTACAGATATGAATGTTGTCGTTGCAGGTGATGGACGTTTCATTGAGGTCCAGGGAACTGCAGAAGGTGAACCATTTGATCGCGACCTTCTCAACCAACTTCTTGATCTAGCTGTTGCAGGGTGTTCAACTCTTAGCCAGTTGCAGAAAGATGTGCTTGCTAAGTAATGTCCCACAAACTTGTTCTTGCGACACGTAATCAAGGAAAGATCACCGAGTTTCGTAGAATTCTTGAAGAGCTTGCCCCTGGTCAGATCGATTTAATTGGTGTTGATCAATTTCCGCATCTTGTTGATGTTGATGAAACGGGATCTACCTTTGAGGAGAACTCTTTACTTAAAGCCCGCTACACCTGTGAAGCAACGGGATTGCCCGCGATCGCTGATGATTCAGGGCTCTGTGTTGATGCGTTAAATGGAGATCCTGGGATTTATTCGGCACGCTGGGCAGGGGTTCACGGTGATGACCGCGCCAATCTCGAAAAGGTTTTACATCAGCTTGAGGATGTTCCTGAGGAGAAGCGCACCGCGCATTTCATGTGTGTTGCCTCATTGGTTTTACCTGATGGTCGCCATCAGGTTGCAGAGGGACGTTTTGAGGGGCACATCCTTCGCGCACCAGTTGGCGAGAATGGATTTGGATATGACCCGATTTTTCAGCCGCTGGGGTTGAGTATTTCCTCCGCACAAATGAGCGCCCAGGAAAAGGATGTGATGAGTCACCGGGGAAAATCACTTCGCTCTATCGCACCCCATGTCATCCAAATGCTTGCGAGCCTGGGGTAGCCTTAACCCATACAAGTGCGTTAAAAGCGTGCGTACCGCAACCCAAGGAGTTCCACGTGGCCGTTAAGAAGACCGCAAAGAAAGCAGCTAAAAAGTCAGCTGCCAAGAAGTCACCAGCTAAGAAATCTGTTGCAAAAAAATCTGCAGCAAAGAAGCCGGTAGCTAAGAAGAAGACAGCGAAGAAGGCTGTCGCTAAGAAAGCAGTTGCTAAGAAAACTGCAAAGAAGTCTGCGGTTAAGAAGACCGCTAAGAAGGCAGTTGCAAAGAAAGCTGTTGCGAAGAAGAAGGTTGCCAAGAAGGCTCCTGCGAAGCGTGTTGTAAAGAAGGCTGCAGTTGCAGTTACTTCTGCACCAGCTGCTGCAGTTTCTCGTCCAGTTGCCGCACCTGCGCCAGCGCCAGTAAAGCCAGTTGCTACACCTAAGCAATCAACATCTACTCGTACTGCGTGGTTTGTTGTTATTGGTATCGCTGCTTTGGTTGCGATCGTTTTATCTCAATCATCAGATAAGGATGGCGATGATGCAGCCCCTGCACCATCGATCTCACAATCTGCTGAACCATCAGCAACTCCATCTGAGAGCGAAGAGCCAACTGCGACAGTTTCCGCTGTTGAAGCACCTACAAAGTTTGTTGCTCTAAAGAGCGCTGATGGATTAAAGCTACGCTGGGTAGCTCCAACCGCTGTTGAGGGATTAACTGGGTATAACGTTGAAATCCGTGCAAACGGAGCAGGAGAATGGGTTGTTGTTGCAACAGTTCCTGCTGATCAGCTCACTCAGAATGTTACAAAGGCAAGTGATTCAGGATGGACTCAGTTCCGCGTTTCATCTGTGTACTCAGATGGACAAACTGCATCAGCTACAGCTTTTGGAATTCCTGGAGAGTTTAAGTAAAACACTCTTACTAAAAAATCCCTCACCTAACCGTGGGGGATTTTTTATTGCCCAGTTGAAATTTCAGGTGCTGGTACAAGCTCAGCTGCGATCGCATCTACATATGCACGAACACCTGCGGGAACAAGATGAACTCCATCGGGACCAAAGTACTCAGGATGGCCTGCAGAAATTGTTGCCCAATCAATTAATCGTGCTCCGTACTGAGTTGCATACTGCGAAATCAATGCGTTGTTCTCATCTCTCCACCCGCGAGGTACAGCGGTATTTACAACAATTATCCGAGGCTGGTCTTTAACTTCAGCAAATATGGCAGCGACTTGTTCTTCAGTGAGTCGGTTGTTATTGCCCAAGTTCATAACAATTGTTGAGCCAACCATATTTGCTTTGTCATTTCTGATGACCTCAAGAAGCTCTGGTGCTTGGCGGCCTACCCGCGCATTGATCAAACCAATATTTTGACGGGCATCAAGTTCAAACCTGATTCCCAAAATAACTGAATCTCCCGTTACCCAAAGACCTCCAGTTGTTTCAGTCGGAGTAAATGCAGGCGGTTCAAGTTGTTGCTTGAGCTCATTTAATTGACGATCGCCTTCTGCGATTGCGCTCAATGCCGATGTCGTGGTCAAACCTATTGTTGAGATCAGAATCAAGAGGACTGCAAACTTCTGTCGGAGTTGAACTCGTTTTGTTCGGTACTTCATTCCCTTGAACCAGTAATCAATGAGTCCTGTTCTAACAGGTAATTCAACGAGTCGTAAAGAGATATCAGCTAAAGCAAAGACAATTAATAGTCGCAATGCATAGAGTGCCCATGGCGATCCTTCAAGGTCATATTCAGGACGAGTTACTTGAAATACAACCCAATGCCATAAGTAAATTGCATAAGAACGCTCGCCAATCCACACAAATGGCTTACTGCTCAATATCGGAGCAAAACGAGAAGCAGGGTGCACAATCGAAGTAATGATTGCGCATCCAAATAAGCCAGCTAATGGAAATGCGATTTTGTAAAGAGTTGGATCATTTTCATCTACAAATAAGAATGCAGCAATAATTCCCAGTAATCCAAAGACGCCAATACCATCAATAAAATCCTGAGCCTTTTTTGAGACGGTTTCATTGAGGTTTTGCGGAATCCATCGGACAGCAAGGGCAGCTCCCAAGAACAGACCAATACTGTGGGTATCTGTTCCGAAGTACACATGGCTGACTTGAGAGGCGCTAGCAGCATCTACTTGCAAGGAGACAAAGAGCAGAGCGATACCGGAGAAAGCTGCGATGAGCAGCGCAGCACCAGGAATCTTGTTCTTTCCAAAGTAACGTAGGACAAGTAAGAGAATCAGTGGCCACACAAGATAGAACTGGGCTTCAACACCCAGCGACCATGTGTGTTGCAAAAGTGGTGGACGACCAATCGCCTCAAAGTAATCGGTATGGCGAAAAACCAACCACCAATTCATGCCGCCAAAGAGAGCAAATGGAGTATCGGCCAGAAAGCGGCGCATTGTGTCTGGGGCCCATGCTCCAACAAAAATCGTTGTAAGGATGATCATGAATAACAAAGGTGGGAGCAAACGTCGAATACGTGCAATATAAAAGGCACGAAGATCTAATCCACCACTTCGCTGTATTGAATCCAACAGTAAACGGGTGATGACATAACCTGATATAACAAAGAAGAGATCTACACCTAAGAAACCACCTGGAATCCAGTTAAATCCAAGGTGATACAACATCACAGCTATAACTGCGACAGCACGCAACCCATCGATGGCAGGTATGTATCGGATGCCGCGGGGAGTGGACATGGCTGTTATGAGCTAAATTAAATTAGCGCTTAGAGGTTTTCTTGGCCGCGCTCTTCTTTGCAGGAGCTTTCTTCGCTGCCTTCTTGGCGGTTTTCTTCACACTCTTTTTTGGTGCATCAAGTGCAGGACGTGTGCGCTGGCTGGAAACCTTCAGCGGACCTGGGTTGATCAACGTGTCATCAGCGTTGAGATTGTCGAGCACATTCTTTTGTAGCTCTTCTAATCTTTGGAAAGCGCCATCTAAACGGTTGCGCGATTGTTGAATTGCAGATTCTGCAGCATCTAGAGATTGCTTTTGGATGCGGTACAAACGTTCCGCCTCTGAGATAACACCAGCTAACCATTGACGGTAACCCGATACTTCAGTTGTCGCCTCAGTAATAATTCTTTCGCCTTCACGACGTGCAGCGGTTGCAAGCGCTGAAATCTCGCGCTTCTTGCTCTCCATCAAACTTTCCGCGTCAGCCTCTGCCTGTGCAATTTTTTCCTCAGCCTCTGACTCCGCGGCCTGAATGTATTTGCGGCCACGTGTTTCAGCTCCTGAAAGAATTGAGCGAGCCTTTGCATCAGCTGCTTCTAACTCTTCCTTTGTCGCACGAGTAGTTTCTGCAACTAGGCGTGCTGCTGCGGCTTGCGCCTTACTTTCACGCGCCTGTGCCGACTTAATCATCGACATTGCAGTTTCAGTTGCGAGAATTTCAAACTCTTCTTTAGTCAATCCCGTGATATCGCGACGAGATTTTAGATCTGCAATTTGCGCTTCAAGCTCGCGGATACGGTCAACAGATGAAGGTTGGTTGGAGTTTTCATCCTCGCCGGTAAAGCCCACCCAGTTAAGGAAGTTCTTTTTCTCCGCCATCATGCACCCCGCTGCTCAATAAATATGTATGTACGTGGGCTTAGGTTAGAGCAAGGGCCTATTTACTGTAAATCGCCACCGAAATAGCCACATACTGCGAGATCCACGCTGCTAGAACAAAGATGTGGAATAGCTCGTGAAATCCAAAGTACTTAGCGGCCCGGCCTGGACGCTTCAGCGCATAAAAAATAGCTCCCACGGAATAGAAGAGGCCTCCGATAACAATCGGAAGTAACACCCACAAGCCACCCTCTCGATACAGCGCAGGTGTGTAAAAAACCGCAACCCATCCCAGCAGCAAGTAATTAGCGACATATAACCACCGCGGTGCGCCGATCCAGAAAACTCGTAGACCAACTCCCATCGCAGCGCCGATCCAAACAACTGACAATAAAATTGTGCGATCCCGACCTTCTAATAATGCAACCGCAAACGGAGTGTAGGAACCTGCAATAAGTAAATTAATATTTGCATGATCCCAACGCCGCCAAATTTTCTTCTTTGCGGGAATCCATGGGACGCGATGGTAAATCGCAGAAACACTAAAGAGCATGATCGCTGTTATGGAGTAAATCGCAACCGCGAACTTCAGTGACTCCCTACTCAAAATAAATAACACCAGAGAAGCGATAATCACTGCAGGAGTTGCACCAAGGTGAAACCACCCACGTAGCTTTGGAGGAATTACAGGTGTCTGGGTCATTGTGTAAGCCTAGGGTAATTTCTCATTATTACCCGTGGACAAAGCAGGGAGCCACTGCCAAACTTGCGCCATGACTCATAGATCACCCATATTTGAAATCAGCGATGTTTACATCGATCAAGAAGCAGCATTAAGCCCAATGGGCTGCACCTATCTTGGAAATGGTTTAAACCAGGACAAGTTAGATGACTTTTCTCTTGCAGCAGCAGAGGTAAGCGCGAACTTAACTCGTGAAACCTTGAAAAAGCTCTCAGCTATGGAGCCAATCGATGAGATTGATCGCATCGCAAAAGCTGTAATGACAGAGCGGCTTGAATCAGGGTTAGCTCTTCACGATAGCCAGGAGTCCTTCGTGTTGTGGAATGTGCTCACCTCACCTCCTTCAAATGTTCGATCCATCTTTGAATTAATGCCCAAGAACACCGCACAAGATTTTGACAACATCGCAAAGCGTCTAGCAGCGGTAGATGGCGCATATAAATCATGGTGCGAAACAATTATGACCGTTGCTCAATCTGGAAAGACAACAGCACAACGTCAAGTAAAGGGTGTTATTGAGCAGCTTGATAGCTACGCAAAGGGTGGCTACAGCGGAATGTGTAAAAACTTTGATGCTGATGGAAAGTATCCAGCGATTCATGAAGCAGCAAAGCTTGCAGAAAAAGCATCGGCTGATGCAGCGGAGTTCTTGCGTACCAAGTACCTTCCAATTGCAACACCTAATGATGCTGTTGGCGCTGAACGTTATGCGGTGTGGGCCCGTTACTTCACAGGAGCACAACTAGATCTTCCAGCAACATATGAATGGGGAAAGCAAGAGCTCAAGGCGATTAATGATCGTATGTGGGAGCTTGCAAAACTTATTAATCCTGGAGCCAAGACTCTTCGCGAGGTTGCCGATACTTTGGATAATGATCCTAAGTACAAGGTTGTTGGTCCTGAAAATGTAGTGAAGTACCTTCAGGATTTCACCGACGCTGCAATGAAGCGTATGAATGGAGAGTTCTTCGAGATCGATCCTCGAATTGCAATCTGTGAAGCACGTCTTGCACCTGAAGGCAGCGCATCTGCGCCGTACTACAACCCACCTTCAGAGGATTTATCACGCCCAGGTACAACATGGATTCCTATGTTGGGTAAGAATGAGGTCAGTAACTGGCACTTGGTATCTACCTGGTACCACGAAGCTGTTCCTGGTCACCATCTACAAATTGGAACTGCAACAGTTGAAAAGGATCGCTTAACACGATTCCAACGAACCGCGGCATGGATCAGTGGTTACGGTGAGGGTTGGGCTCTTTACGCAGAACGTTTCATGAATGAACTTGGTGCATTTGATGAGCCAGGAATTGAAATGGGTTACCTATCTGCTCAAGCCTTACGTGCGGCACGTATTGTCGTAGATATTGGAATGCACCTTGGATACAAGGATTTTGATGGCAATGTATGGAACGCGGAAAGCTCGCGCAAGTTGCTTAACGAACAAGCGCTGTTAGATGAGGATCATTCACGCAGCGAAACCGATCGTTACTTGGGATGGCCAGGACAGGCGATCTCATACAAGGTTGGAGAGCGTGTCTGGATGACTGCGCGAGAAGATGCAAAGGCGCGTCTTGGCGACAAGTTCAATATGAAGAAGTTCCATAGTTACGCCTTGAAGTTAGGACCAATGGGACTTGATCCATTTGCCACTGAAATGAAGTTATGGGCAGGGCAATAAGTTACTAACTAGTAATTTAATTGGTGGGGCGATACAGGTGAATTCATCTGTATCGCCCCATTTTTTACGCGTGATCGGCTGAAAATAACTTAAAAAATCTTAAGAAAAGTACCCCTCGGATGGTGCAAAAGGTTCGCAACAGGTTCACACTAGAGCCATCGAAGGTCAAGGGAGCTCCTCGAGGTCTCCCAGGGTCATCGGTCTGAGAGGGATCAAAAGGATTCCTCCACTTATCCTCACGGAGGCTAATTAAATGCAACTAGATAGCAACCAATGGAATCTGGTCTATAACGTATTCTCGTTCGGACTGATTTCTATGCTCGCTTGCACAATTTACACACTAGTTTCACAGCATCGTGTTTTGCCTAAGTACCGCAACGCTCTCGTAATGTCATCAATGGTTACATTCATTGCTGGATACCACTACCTACGTATCTTTGACTCATTCAAGCATGCATCAGAAGGTGGAAAAGTTCTTCTAGATGGTTCACAGAACGCATTCAACGAGGCATACCGTTACGTTGACTGGCTACTAACTGTGCCACTACTACTAGTAGAGGTAATTGCTGTACTTGCTCTAACTCGCGAAGTTTCACGTTCATTGATCATGCGTTTGGTCCCAGCTTCAGCTGCGATGATCGCGCTTGGTTACCCAGGTGAAATCTCAAGCGTCCAGAACACACAGGTTCTCTACGGTGTTCTTTCAACAATTCCTTTCCTATACATCCTTTACGTACTATTCGTAGAGCTCAGCAAGTCACTTGACCGTCAGCCTGCAGGTGTTGCAGAGACTGTTGGCCGTTTGCGCCTGCTTCTTATCGCGACATGGGGCGTTTACCCAATCGCGTACATCTTCAACATCGTTGGTGATGCTTCAGCATCATCATTCGTAACTGTTCAGGTTGGTTACACAATTGCAGATATTTTGGCTAAGTGCGTATTCGGTCTAACAATTCTGAAGATTGCACGTATGAAGTCGATGGCAGAAGGAATGAAGGACGATCACTAATCATTGATTAGTGGATCTCTTTTAGCTAAGAATCCTTAAAATAGGAGTGTCGCGAAAGCGGCACTCCTATTTGCTTTCATAGACTTAACGCATGAGCGAAGAAAAGAAAGAAAAGTTGGATAAATACTGGGTTAACAATTATCGAATGGGTGGCTATCTGCTCTTTGCATGTGGACTGATAAATCTTCGATACCAGTGGGGCGAGCCCGACATCATTTCTCGCAGTGCGTTAATTTTCGGACCAGGTGCCGCCGTCCTTGGTGCAACCTATGTTCCAGTATTGGTGACGATCCTTGCCCGACGCGAAGTAAAGGCGCTGATGGCAATTGCAGGTATTGCATTAATCGCATTTGCATTTAGCAATTAATTCACCCTTAATTATCTAGGCAGTCGCTACATTACTTTCTAAAGGAAAGATCAGCCTTTTTCATCTCGCTAATTAAAATGCGGATTGCATTTGGCCCCATGCCATGTAAGTCCTTGACGGCGGCCAGTGATGTCTTTCGAAGATCAGAGAGTTTGAATAATCCATCATCAATTAATGCACGGCGGGCAGGTGCGGCTAAGCCGAGTTCAACCCATGCACCATCAACAGATGCGTAATACTCCAGATCTACTTCGCCATTGGTGACAGCACATTGAGATTGAGCGCTAATTTTTTGCGATTTCTTTTCTTCTCTGCGTGCAGCTGCGGCGCGCTTAATCTCAGCGGCTTCCATTTTGATTTTGGCTGCAGATTTCTTTGCCATAACCTGACTCTAACTTTAAATTGTTAACTTTTGAAGACAAACCAGTGTGCGGGAGGCGGGACTTGAACCCGCACGTCCGAAGACACAGGTTCCTAAGACCTGCGTGTCTGCCATTTCACCACTCCCGCAAACCCTTACCAAAGCGTTACCGCCCAAGTATGGATAGGGGACAAGATTAGAGGTAAGTTACCAATGTTCCAAAACGGCCCCCGTATGGGGCAACACCAGAGCGAGAGGCACGAGCGCAATGACTTTGAATCCAACCCCAGCAGACAAGTTCACCTTTGGCCTATGGACTGTGGGATGGCAGGCGAGAGATCCCTTTGGAGATGCCACTCGTGATGCTTTGGATCCTGTTCGTACCGTTAATGAACTCGCAGCTCGCGGCGCCTATGGCGTGACCTTCCATGATGATGATCTGATTCCATTTGGCAGCGATGAAACCGCGCGACGTGGACATATCGATCTCTTCAAGAAGGCCCTTGCTGAAACCGGCATGAAGGTGCCAATGGCAACAACAAATTTGTTTACGCATCCAGTTTTCAAGGATGGTGCATTTACATCTAATGACAAAGATATTCGTCGTTATGCAATTCGCAAGGTTATGAAGAACATCGAACTTGCAGTTGAACTTGGCGCAACAACATATGTGTGTTGGGGTGGCCGTGAAGGTGCTGAATCAGATGGTGCAAAGGATGCCTACATCGCTTTAGATCGCTTCCGCGAAGCCTTCAACACCCTAGGAGAGTTTGTAACTGACAACGGTTACGACATTAAGTTTGCAATCGAACCAAAGCCAAATGAGCCACGTGGCGATATCTTCTTGCCAACAATTGGTCACGCACTTGCATTTATTAACTCATTGGATCGTCCAGAGCTAGTTGGTCTGAACCCAGAGGTTGGCCACGAGCAAATGGCTGGACTTAACTTTGTTCACGGAATCGCGCAGGCGTTGTGGCATAAGAAGTTGTTCCACATTGACCTTAATGGCCAGCACGGTCCTAAGTTTGATCAAGATTTGGTTTTTGGTCATGGAGATTTGAAGTCAGCCTTCTTCTTGGTTGATCTTCTCGAACGCTACAACTACAGCGGTCCAAAGCACTTTGATTACAAGCCGGCTCGTACTGAAAGTGACAAGGGTGTGTGGGAGTCAGCAACGGCAAATATGCGCACCTACCTTGCACTCAAAGAGCGTGCGGCGGCTTTCCGTGCCGATTCTCGTGTAATTGCGGCGATGAAGGAATCAAATATTCCAGGTCTTGCAGAGCCAACACTTGGAGCAGGCGAAACATGGAAGGATCTTGCAAAGGATTCCTTCGATGTTGAAGCTGCAGGCAAGCGCGGATACGGCTATGAAGCGGTCGATCAACTCGCTCTAGAGCACCTGATGGGTCTCTAGAGTTTTACGTTGTACTTGCTCCGCGGCGTGAGATCGCATCGACACCTGCAGAGATCAGCAATACAAGTCCTGTAACGATGAACTTGATTCCTGCTGCGTATCCCAAAAGACCCATGCCGTTATCAATAACGGCAACTACAAGTCCACCAAGGATTGCATCGCGCATCTTTCCTTTTCCACCAAAGAGCGAGGTTCCACCGATAACCGCTGCACCTACTGCGTAAAGAAGTGTTGAACTTCCACCAGTTGTGGGAGAAACCGAGTTTTGACGGGAAGCAAAGATCATTCCAGCGATCGCTGCCAATGATGAACAGATCATGAAGGCTGCAATGCGAATTCGCTTCACATTGATACCAGCGCGACGTGCAGCTTCTGCATTTCCACCTACAGCGTAGATGTGACGACCAAAGGCGGTACGACCAAGAACAAAGGTTCCGATGACAAGCAGCAACAAGATAACTGGAACTACATAAGGAATTCCCTTGAGGCTTACCAAATCTGGGTTATTGCTTCGCTCTAAGTTAAGAGCAAAGACTGCAAGTCCTGTGATTAACAAAAGCCCTGCGGTCTTGATAATCCATAACTTCTTCAACTCAGTCTTTAAACCAGCCTTACGTCGAGAGTTCATTGCAGAAAGTCCTGAAAGAACATATGCAACAGCAACAAGTAGGAAGAAGATCCAGCTAACAGTTGGAGACATGTTGGAGTTTTCAACGGCGAGGATTGTTGGATCCTCAACACGGATTGTTCCGCCTTCTCCTGCAAGTAGCAGCAGAATTCCCTGAAACGCCAAGAATGCCGCCAAAGTAACAACGAAAGATGGAATTCCTAAACGTGCAACCAGCGAACCTAAAACAAAACCTAAGAATGCGCCAACAGCGATACTTGCAATAAGTGCCACATACCAAGGCTGACCTTCATTGGTAATCAAAATAACCAAGACAGCACCTGTAACACCTGCTGTGTATCCAGCTGAAAGATCAATCTCGCCAAGCAAGAGAACAAAAACAAGTCCCATAGCGATAACAATGACCGCAGCCGCCTGTGTAATCAGGTTTGCAAAGTTTCCAGGTGTTAAGAAAACGCTAGACATTGATCCAAAGACCAAGCAGAGCACAATTAATCCAAGAATTGCTGGCAGAGATCCAATATCTCCAGCCTTGACTCGTGACCAGTAATTAGCTGCAGCACCTTTAAGTGTTGGAACCTCTACATCATTAGTCATGCTCATTTTTTGGCTCCTGTGTTTGCAGTTGGAGCTTCGACTCCAGCAGATTTTCCAGTGGTGATTAACTCAATAACTTGGCGAGGAATGACCTCATTCTTATTAACTTGAGCCGCCATATTTCCTAAGTACAAAGCTGCGATGTTGTCTGCGACCTCAAATACATCGTTAAGGTTGTGGCTGATCAAAACAACAGCTAAACCATTGTCTGCAAGACGACGAACAAGGTTGAGAACCTGTTCAGTCTGCGCGACTCCAAGTGCGGCAGTTGGCTCATCAAGAATAACGACCTTGCTGTTCCACAGCACTGCACGTGCGATTGCAACTGTCTGGCGCTGACCACCCGATAGAGATGAAACAGTTTGGCGAATAGATTTAACGGTACGGACACTCAAGCCATCTAAAGTTTTACGGGCGAGTGCTTCCATAGAGGTTTCATTTAAAACAGGTCCGCGCTTTTGCTCGCGACCTAAAAACATGTTGTGGACGATATCCAAGTTATCGCAGAGTGCGAGATCCTGATACACAATTTCAATACCTAGCCCAGTCGCATCACGTGGACCACCAATTGATACCTTGTTACCTTCAAATAGGAATTCGCCAGCTTCAGGTGTGTAGATGCCTGCGATGCACTTGATGAGCGTGCTCTTTCCTGCGCCATTGTCACCAACGAGTGCGGTTACCTGGCCAGCGTGAACATCAAAGTTAACATCCTTAAGTACATGTACTGGTCCGAAGGATTTATTAACTCCTCTTAAAGACAATAGCGGTGTTGTCATGAACACTCCAATTTTTTGAGTAACGACTTTTTCTTGTGTAAAGAAGTTGCGGCTCGGAGTAAATACCCCGAGCCGCAACCTATATCTGTTACTGCTTAGTTAGCGGAAATTAGATTCCGTTAGCTGTGCAGAGCTCTTCGATTCCTGCACATACTGCTTCGCGAGTCTGGAATCCATCAGCAATAACATCCTTGACGTTTGCCTTTGTGATACCGACTGGAACCAATAGAACAGAAGGAACATCTACTGAACCGTTGTTAACTGATCCTGTAGCTGTTGTTGCCTCTTCGCCGCGTAGAAGTGCGATAGCAAGTGTTGCTGCGCCTTCTGCTTCAGCCTTGATTGCCTTGTAAACAGTGTTTGACATGTCTCCTGTAAGGATTGCACGCAATCCATCAACAGTTGCATCCTGACCAGATACACAGACCTTGCCGTTTAGCTTGTTCTTCTTGAGAACAGCAATCGCTGCAAGTCCAAGACCTTCGTTAGCTGAAACAACTGCATCGAGCTTTCCGCCAGCCTTTGAAAGCTGCTGTTCGAAAATTACTCCACCCTTTGCGTTATCCCAGTCTGGGACAGCTTGGTCATCAACAAGTGTGTAGTTCTTTGAATCGATCAAAGGACGTAGTACTGAGTCGTAACCAGCCTTGAATAGAGTTGCGTTGTTATCTGTTGGTGAACCGTTCAAGTAAACGATACGTGCATTTGTCTTTCCTGCTGCATCAAGACATGCCTTGATACCTTCACCCTGTAGACGACCAACTGCTTCGTTGTCGAATGAAACGTAGTATGAAGCTGAACCATTAAGTGTTAGACGGTCGTAGTCGATTGTCTTTACACCCTGTGCTGCAGCCTTGTCCTGAACAGCCTTAGCTGAAT
>Ga0214919_10003012_pt1 | contig 25913 bp, 21 predicted proteins | sample LL1503_MetaG_FD_177994 | JGI IMG/M metagenome (GOLD analysis project Ga0214919, IMG submission 177994) | Freshwater microbial communities from Lake Lanier, Atlanta, Georgia, United States - LL-1503 | ecosystem: Environmental > Aquatic > Freshwater > Lake | place: USA: Georgia | collected...
GAAAATGTAATTTATCTGGAAAATCAGCTCGTGGAATGTGCGGGTCTTAAAATCTGGGGTTCACCAGTTAGCCCACCTTATCGTAGCATGAGTTTTATGTGGGATGATGAGCGACGAGCTGAATTATACCCACAAATCCCAGAAGATTGTGACATCGTAATTAATCATAGCCCAGCTTATGGCACGCTTGATCTGGTATTAGAAGGTCAAAATGTTGGTTGCCAATTTTTGGCAAAGCGCCTAGCACAAATTAATCCACGGCTGGTAATCAGCGGACATATCCATGAAGCCTATGGTATAATTCAAAAAGGTTCAAGCACTTATATCAATGCCTCAACCATGACTCGACGTTATCAACCACATAATCCAGCATTGGTAATTGAAATTTAACTCATGTATGTAATCAATCTTATTTTGGATATTCCGCTACGTAATGGCTACAGCTATTTGCATAGCAATGCCTTGCCACGGGGAACTGCAGTAAGTATTGAGCTGCGCGGACGTACCCAGATTGGTTTTGTTGCCTCATCAGTGCCAGCTGTGCAATTTACCGCTTTCCCACTGAACAAACTAAAACCAATTTTAGCGGTTGGTGATAGTAACTTAATTATTCCAGAGCATATCTGGCAGCTGTGTGAATTTGCTGCTAATTACTACCATCATCCTTTAGGCAATACTCTGTTTTGTGCAATACCTGTTCTACTGCGCAAAAGTACGGAGATAAATTACATTGCTGCCGATAACACCTATTATCAGGCAACGGGCAGCGAGATTAAGCCGCGCGGGATTAAACGCCAACAACTACTTGAGACACTTCGACAACAAGCACTTAGTTTACCGCAAATCCGGGCGATTATTGGTGCGAGTGCAGCTATATTAATTGATGAATGGCTTACCGCTGGACTGGTGCAAATAACGCTGCCGCCACCAGCTAATTATGCACATCAGCCATTGTCACTCAATCCCGAACAAACAGAGGTCGTCAACTCACTATCTGCCGAATTAGGTAAATTTCACGCTGCTCTGCTTTATGGGATTACCGGCAGTGGTAAAACCGAGGTTTTCTTACACTTAATTGCGCAAGTATTAGCTAATAATCAACAAATAATGGTACTAGTACCAGAAATCAACCTTACGCCGCAACTAGCCAAGCGTTTTGAACAACGTTTCCCCTATGCCAAAATCAGTCTGATAAATAGTGAAATTAGTGACAAACAACGCCTAAATGCTTGGCTGGATGCAAAAAGTGGGCGCAGTAACATTATTTTAGGAACTCGCCTAAGTGTCTTTACGCCTTGCCCTAATCTTGGCTTAATTATCGTCGATGAAGAACATGATGATTCATTTAAACAAAATGACAGCTTACGTTATCATGCCCGTGATTTGGCAGTTTGGCGTGCCAAACAATTACAAATTCCAATTATTTTAGCTTCTGCTACACCTTCACTGGAAACATTATACAATTATAAAGCGGGTAAATATAACCTCTATAAATTAACCACTCGTGCGGTACAAAATGCGGTTTTACCGCAAATTGAGCTTCTGAATCTTCAACATTATCCAGCAAATTTTGCCGGAATTAATCAAGTTGCATTAGAAAAACTTGCCGCTTGCCTTGAACGCAAAGAGTTAGCATTGGTATTTATTAATCGTCGCGGCTATGCACCAGTAATTACTTGTTATGATTGTGGCTGGGTTAGCACCTGTCTACGTTGTTCAACCAATATGGTTTACCATCATGACAAACATCAGCTTAAGTGTCACCACTGCGGTTATCAAACGCAAGTGCCGCCAGCTTGTCCCACCTGTCATAATCAATATCTGCACACTATCGGACATGGTACGCAAAAACTGGAAGAATTTTTAGCCGAACAATTTCCAAATGCCAAGATTAAACGCGTTGATCGCGACACGACCAACAGCAAAAAAGCCTGGCAGCAAATTTATAATGATATTAATCAGCAAGAGATAGATATTTTAGTTGGCACCCAAATGCTGGCAAAAGGACATGATTTTGCTAATCTTACGCTGGTAATTGGCTTAAATCTTGATAATGCTTTGTTTAGTTATGATTTTCGGGCTAGTGAGGATATGTTTAACGTCTTAACTCAAGTTGCTGGACGTGCCGGACGCGCAGATAAAGCTGGATTGGTACTATTGCAAACTAATTATCCCGATCATCCAGTGTATCAGTTTCTTAAAAATCATGATTTTAATGGGTTTATCAATCATACTTTTCAAGAACGTAGAGCACACAATTTGCCGCCATTTGCTTTTTATGCACTGATAAAAATCAGTAGTACATCCGAAGCAACACTCAAACAAAGTATGCAGGAATTAAATACTCTGAGTAAACAAATTCCTCATCCTGAAGTTACACTTTATGCCTGTGTCCCAGCAGTAATGTATAAACTCCATAATCGTTATCGAGTACAAATGTTAATCAGCAGCAATAACCGCAGCGCATTACATAAATATCTAAAGGCGCTGGAATCTCAGCTAAAACCCAGCAACTATGTTACAATTGCCATTGATGTTGACCCTTTAGAAGTGTGAAATCATGCAAAAATCCAGACTAGTATTTTTTATGCTTACGATTGTAGGCGTTACCACTAACATAATGGCTGACGCTATGCCTGCTAGCTTGTTAAAGTGGCAAAAGCAAAACCATATTCCAGCCGTTTCTATAACTATAGATAACTCCAATGGTACAAAAAGCTACTACAATGGCACAATTGCGCTTAATAACACAACAAAATTACAACAACAAAACTATTTTCAAATTGGTTCAATTAGTAAAACATTTACTGCTGCAGCTATCCTAAGTCTAGAACAAAATGGTGAATTAAATATTAACGACCCATTAGGCAAATATTTAAAAGGCTATCCGCGCTGGAGTAAAATCACGCTCAAGCAATTACTTAATATGACTAGCGGAATCTATAATTATACCGATGCTTTACCGATTATGAGTTTATCTAAAGCTCAGCAAGAGAAACTCTACTCAGCAGATGAACTAGTACAAATTGCTTATAAGCACAAGGATTATTTTGCCAGTGGTAGTAACTGGAAATACTCTAATACCAACTATGTTTTACTCGGAATGGTTATTGAACAAGTCAGTAAACATAACATCGGTGAATATCTACCTCTGACTTTTTTTGAGCCATTGGAACTTAATTATACGCAATATGTCGATAATGGCTTTCCATCAAATGTTAAACCATATCTGGTTCATGGCTACCGTGACAATAAAGATGTGACAGATATCAATCTTTCAAGCTATGATGCTGCTGGAGCAATTATTTCCAATAGCAGTGATATCGCAAAATGGTTTCGTTTATTGATGAGCGGACAAGTATTAGCCAAAACCCAACAGCAAGAATTAACTAACACTATTTCAATCGGTGAACATAAGCCTAAGCCAATAAGTGCAAGATTTGGTTTAGGTGTCTATGAATATACCTCTGCCCAATATGGTAAAATTTGGTGGTATCAAGGTGTAACCGAAGGTTATGTGGCTTTCGTTGGCTATGTTCCGCAAGCAGACGTATCTTTTGCGATAATAACCAACAAACGTAATAGTGCTAGCGTTAATTATTTTATGCCGGATAATCAATTAATGAAAACTTTAATTCCTCAAATCTTAAAAACTCAGTAATTATGTTTAATTTTTTTAATTTATGCCTAAATTTAATTCAGGAAAAAGATCCTGCACAAAAATGCTTACGCACCAAAGAACTTTATGCGCAATTAAATAACGTAGCGGAACAATTATCATTTGAGCCTTCACTATCAGTGCAAAGCATCTCAGATGCTGGACGACCTGGGCGCCCACAATTAGTTCCGCCACTGGAAGTGCCTAAACGCTCAATGGCAACGGTGGCTGGACATGCCAGTTTAATTCATGCTCTGGCGCATATTGAATTTAATGCAATCAATCTAGCGCTAGATGCTTGTTATCGCTTTCAGAATATGCCGAGTGACTACTATCATGACTGGTTGCAGGTTGCTGCCGAAGAAGCTTATCATTTTGAATTACTCGATAATCACCTGGCAACGCTTGGTTATCGTTATGGAGATTTTGCCGCCCATAATGGCTTGTGGGAAATGGCGCATAAAACCGAGAATAGTTTACTCGCCAGAATGGGAATGATTCCACGCTTACTTGAAGCGCGCGGAATTGATGCTATTCCGGTAATGCAGACTAAATTAGAACAACTACGCGATAGTAACGCAATAAAGATCCTCGATATTATTCATCAAGATGAAATCAAACACGTTAGCTATGGCGATAAATGGTTCAAATATCTTTGTCAGCTAAATAATCTTGATGCTGAAACTACCTATTTTTCACTAATGCAGCAATTTAATGCACCTAAAATCAGAGGTAACTTCAATCGCGCAGATCGCAAAAAAGCCGGATTTAGCGATAGCGAACTTGATCATTTAATCGCTCTCACCAAGGATAATCATGAAAAAAAATCTTCTGCTCATCATAGTAACACTAATAAATAGCAACCTCGCTTTCGCTGACTGTGATTTTAAAATTATTAACTATACTAACTTTGAAATAAGCGCTAAAGTTGGATTTTATGGCAGTATTGAAAGCAGCATTATGGTTAAACCATCCGATACAACCTTCGTCAGAATGAAAGGCGATTATAAATGCAATGATTCGACACCTTTTGGCACAGGCAGAGCTTATGTGATGTTCCCTAAAAACCAAGGTTCAGGAGCTAATTATTCACCGCTGGAAAAAGGCATCAACCTCATGGGACAGTTTAGTAGCAGCGCGGGAGGGAGAATTATCAAGGCGGATAATGGTCAGCAAATCTGGTTAAACGCCTCTGGTAAGCCGATTGATGACACTACATTTGAAATTAAGCTAAACTTTACTGAACGACCAAATAGCCGATCAGCTGGTACAACTTAATTTCATAAATTACTCTCAGCGGGTAATGGTGTGGCGCTTTGATAAATTTTTAAACCAAAATCTGAAAGAGTCTGCAAAATATGCTCAATAATTTGTGATTGTATTGCTTCAAATTCTTCTAAAAACACCTCTTTACTATAAGCATAAACTTGCAATGGAATACCAAACGCAGTAGGGGCCAGATAACGCACCAAACTTGGGTAATCGTGATTTAGCAAAGAATTACTCATCAGAAAATCATTCATATACAGGCGATATAAAGCCAAATTCAAAACTCCACGGCTAATTTTGCCAGACTTTAAACCATTCGCAATAAATGGATATTTCTGTGCCAGATTGGTCAGCAACTCCAAATCACAATCCATCAATGAATTGGTATCTATATTAATTGCTCTAAAAATTCGGCGCGCCTTACTATTTACCATTGCCTGCCAGTTATGAATTGCTTCTGCAGTTAAGGCAAAAGTCGGGAGACTGGTAACCGTATTATCCCAATTACGGATTTTTATTGAACTGATAGAAATATAAATAACTTCACCATCCACATTGTATTTGGGAATAACCACCCAATCACCGCGCTTGATGATCTGATTTGCCGTTGCTTGAATACTAGAAACTAAACCTAAGAAAGTATCTTTAAAAATTAAAAGCAAAAAAGCAGAAACGGCACCGATTCCGGTAAGCGTAGCCCATGGCGATTTATTAAGGATAAAAGAAGCGTAAATAATTGCTGCACAACACCATAAGCCAAATTGCAGCATTTTGACATAGCCATAAATTGAGTATTCATGCTGCTGGTCAAATTGACGCTCATAAATAATATTGACCGCGCTGAGAAATCGCGCGAGCATCGTCGTAACGGCTAGAAAATATAATAGATATGCACCATTAACCAGTAATTTGACATAGGCATCAAGCAGAGAGCTGGAGGATTTGGAATCAATCAGCGCACTACCAACATCAAGAATAATTGCAAAAATAAAAATTGAGATAATATTAATTAAATGAGCATCAGCAATTGCATTTAGAAAGATGTAGCGAGAATGACGAAAAATTTGGTTGAGCCAGCGGACAATAATAACATTAACCAATTTATAGACCAAAAACCCTGCCAATAAAATGCCAAGACTGATTATCGACAGACCTGCCAGTATCTGCAAGCTATGATCAGTAACTCCAACTAAGATGGTTTCTTTTAATAAATTTTGAATGTTTAATATATTCATAGCTAAGTATTTGATATTGTTTTAATGCAGGGATTATAGCAAAGATTGGCAAGTAGCACAAACCGTATAAAATTAAGTTTCAAGTAAACTAAAGTAGTTTTTATCTAAAAACATGTTATATTATCGTCCATCGTATAGTAAAATCCAATATTAAAAACTTAAAACAAAGGTGAAAACATGAAACAAAAACTTTTATTAATTGGAGTTATGGCATTTGGAACAGCAGCATATGCGGATGGGAGATTTATAGTAGGTAAAGATCTCCAAGCAGATTGCGTGGTGGATAACAAAACTAATTTAATGTTAGTTAAAACACCTCCAGCGCTTAAATACACTTGGAGTAATGCAAATAAATATGTCAAATCTTTAAACTTATGTGGCTTTAAAGACTGGCGTTTACCAAGTAAAGAAGAGCAGATGCAATTCCAAAGCGATATTGGAAGTTTTGCACCATTTGCCTGGTTTAACACTCATGGATTTAGTAATATTCAAACTGACTTTTATTGGTCAAATGAGACTTATACCCAAGATCCTAAAGATGCGTGGGGCGTATATATGTATAGCGCTAAGATTTATAACGAACGCAAATCAGGTCTTAATTATGTTTGGGCAGTAAGGACAATAAGCAAGCAATAAACGGTAAGTAAATCATGATACAAACCAACGAATTTTTAAAGCACATTATAGCCTTATACCAGCAAATTCATCGTGATGATTATGTGATGATTGTGGATCGTGATTATCAGATTTGTTTTATTAGTCAGCGCTTTGCACTGTCAATGGCTACCACGTCAGAGCAATTACTTGGGCAAAACTATCTTGCATCGTTGGCAATACCGGAAGAAATTAAAAGTAGTGTTAAAACGTCGATTGAACATAATCTCAGTTGTATTCATACTCATGAATTTTTAAACATCAATCTTAACCGTGAGCACAACGAGCAAATTTTACAAATGCGCTATAACCCATTACTTGATCCGTCAAGCAATGATGTGCTTGCTGTAATCATCGAGGGAAGTAAACTAAGTACTCATACTTCACTATATAATTTTGTTACCCATTTGCTGGAAAGAAAAGCCAGTAGCGCGAATACCGCAGTTGATATTAGTCATAGTGATGAACTGCTTAGTAAACGCGAACATGAAATTGCATTTTTACTGTTATTTTTCCGATCGCCCAAAAAAATTGCCGAAGTAATTAAACAAATTAGCGGTGATGAAGTTTCGGCAAAAACTATCAATAACATCATTTCAAGTAAATTATTTGTCAAACTGGAAGTATATAATATTGATGCTTTAATTACCCGGCTACATGAATTAAACTATCAAACTAAAATCCCGGCTAGCTTTATGCGCAATCTCCATTTAGGCTTAGCTTAACTTATTTGTTAGCTTTATGCGGTGCCGTGAGCATGCTTATGATGATGTGAACAATTACCATGAACATGGCTATGTGTAGCGGGAGAAGCTGACTTTACCCGCAAGATACGTAAGCCATTAAATATCACCAGCATACTTGTTCCCATATCCGCAAATACTGCCATCCATAAATTCGCGATTCCAAGCAATGCCAAAACAAAGAAAATCAATTTGATTCCAATTGCCAAGCTAATATTTTGAATTAGAATTTGCATGGTTTTTTGGCTTAATCTGATAAATTCGGTAAGTTTGGTCAGCTGATTATCCATCAAGACCACATCCGCAGTTTCCAAGGCGATATCTGTACCACCACCGCCAAGCGTAAAGCCAATATCTGCACTCGCTAATGCCGGAGCATCATTGATTCCATCCCCGATCATGCCCACTTTACCATAGCGCTTGGCAAAACCAGTTACTAATGTCATTTTATCTTCAGGTAATAAATTAGCATGTACTTCATCAATCCCTAATGATTTACCAATCGAATTAGCCGTGATTACATTATCTCCGGTAAGTAACATTGTTGCAATGCCTAAGCCTTTTAGCTCAGCTATCGCTTGTTTACTACTCGCACGTAAACTATCCGCAACCGCAATTATCCCAATAACCTGAGTTTTAGTCATGACAGCTACCGTAGTTTTACCTGCTTGTTCCAATTCAGTTAAAGTTTGCTCAATCTCAGCACTACATACAGAACGATCATGAACTAGCGAATGATTTCCCACCCAGTATTCCACCTGATTGATTATGCCATAAACCCCTTTACCGACTAGCGCTTCAAATTGTTCCACCTTCTCCAACGTATTGATATTGGTACTAACTTGTGCTTTACTCAAAATGGCACCGGCAATCGGATGTTCTGAATTAGTATTTAAACTGGCAGCAATCCATAAAGTTTGTTGACTATCATCAAGATTAATTACATCGGTTACCACTGGTTTACCCTGGGTCAGGGTTCCAGTTTTATCAAAGGCAACCGCTTTTAGCTTATGCCCCATTTCGAGGTAACTACCACCTTTAATTAGCAAACCATTTTTTGCAGCGGCAGCCAGAGCACTCACTACTGTTACCGGAGTTGAGATTACCAGTGCACACGGACAAGCAATAATCAACACCACCAAAGCTTTTACAATCCACTCATGGAGTGGTGCAGCAAAAAATAGCGGTGGAATCGTTACTATTAATAGCGCGATTATCACCATTAGCGGGGTATAAATCCGTGAAAAATTATCAACAAAGCGCTGGGTTGGAGCTTTGATTGCTTGTGCTGATTCAACGGTATGAATAATTTTGGCTAATAAGGTTGCATCGGCAGCAGAGCTTACTTTAAATTCAAAACTACCACGTTCATTTAATGTCCCGGCATAAACTACATCACCAACTTGCTTAGTTACAGGTAATGATTCACCAGTTACGGCAGCTTGGTTTACGCTACTTTGCCCACTTATTAATATCCCATCGAGCGCAATTCTTTCACCAGGCTTTACCCGTACGATATCATCAACTTTAACTTCGTCAGCAGCAATCTCCTGCCAGTCACCAGAGGAAGTTTTAACTAATGCCGTAGCTGGTGCCATGCTAGTTAACGCATCAATTGCATGCCGGGCTTTATCCAGAGAATAACGCTCAATTAATTCGGCTAAGGCAAACAAAGTTGTTACCATCGCAGCTTCTGGCCATTCACCAATTATAAAAGCACCCATAATTGCAATCACCATCAAGAAATTAATATTTAGCATAAAATTTCTAAGTGCAATAAAACCTTTGCGTAAAGTCTCTTTCCCAGTTAATAGGATTGCAATTAGTGAAAAATATAAGACTAGATTGGATTGTTGTGGTAGGAGATAGGCTAATAACTCAGCGCTAAGCGCAAAAATTAACGCAACTGCAAGCAGTGAAATTTGTTTAAAGGGTAGTTTAACTTTAGCGCTTTCACTCAAATCCTTTTGCCGTTCAAAGGCTTGCATCCCAATCGAACTAATTGCGGCTTTGATAGTATCAAGATTGCTAAAACTATGCGTAACGCTAAGCTCTTGGCGAATAAAATTAAATTCAAGCTTACTAATCTCAGTATACTTGTTGAACACATTTCTGATTAATTGTTCTTCGGCTGGACAATCTAAGCCCGGTATCGACAAAATAGTTGTAGTCATAATCAAAATCCTTTTAAATATAAGCGGATTGTAAGTGATTATGACTAGATTAGTATATGGGCTATTTTCCCATTATATTATTCTCAGTAAGTTGCCCCTTATACACCCACACCACTTTGGTGTGGGCTTTTTTTATTATTTTACCAAATTGTTACTCGCTTATCTGGTGCTAGATACATCTTATCACTTGGTTTAACCTCAAAAGCGTGATAAAACCCGGTTTGATTGCGTAATGTTGCGTTTCCACGAACCGCGCCAGGCGAATGAGGATCGGATTTTAAATAGACAATCTGCTGTGCTTCACGAACCTTAGCTCGCCAAACACTTGCCCAGCTCATATATAAACGTTGCTCACCACTTAAGCCATTAATTACCGGTGCAGATTCGCCATGCAAGGAAATCAAATACGCTTTATAAGCAATATCCAGACCTGAATTATCTGCAATATTTTCGCCCAAGGTTAATTCACCATTAACATGATAACCTTTCACAGGCTCATAAGCATTGTACTGCGCTACCAGCACATTAGTTTTTTGTTTAAAGCGTTCATGATCTTGAGGAGTAAACCAGTCGTGTAAATTACCCTTAGCATCATATTGGCTACCTTGATCATCAAAACCATGACTAATCTCATGCCCGATCACCGCACCGATTCCACCATAATTCGCAGCCATATCCGCTTTAGCATTAAAAAATGGAGCCTGCAAAATTGCCGCGGGGAAGACAATCTCATTCAGTTCAGGATTATAATATGCATTTACGGTTTGTGGTGTCATACCCCATTCGCTACGATCAACTGGTTTACCGAGTTTATTTAGTTCATATTGATAGCCAAATTTATTTGCCGCAATAATATTAGCGATCAAATCATTCGGCTTAATAGTTAGCAGAGAATAATCGCGCCAATGATCAGGATAAGCAATTTTAAGCATAATTGCAGCTAATTTCTCTTGTGCTTTAACTTTAGTTGCTGGAGACATCCAATCTAATGATTCTATACTTTGACGATAAGCTGCCATCAAATTAGCAACAAGCTGTTCCATTTTAGCTTTATTTTCAGCGGGGAAATATTGTTTGACATACAGTTCACCCAATGCCTCACCTAGCGTACCCTCTACCAAATCCACGCCACGTTTCCAGCGCGGTTTGTTTTGTGGCACACCGCTAAGTACAGTTCCATAAAATTTGAAATTCTCATCGACAAAAGCCTTAGATAAATCCGCAGCAAAAGCATCTGCAATCCTTAGTCGGAAATAAGCTTGCCACGTTGCCAACGGCGTTGCCGTTAAAATGTGATTAAACTGACTGATATAACTTGGTTGTGAAATTATCAAAGAGTTAACTTTATCAGCTAACGCACTGCTTTTTAAATAACTTTGCCACGGATAACCCGGAGCTAATTTATCCAAATCTTTTACCAGATATTTATTATAGGTTTTTACTGGATCACGGTTTTCAACTTTAGTCCATTGCGCATGTGCCAATTCAGTTTCCAGTGCCACAATTTCTTTAGCTTCTTCTATAGCATTTTTATCACCAATCAGGGTTAACATCGTAGCCACATGTTGCTGATACTTCTCTTTGGTGACTGCCATATTTTTATCATCGCTTTTAAGATAGTAATCACGATCAGGCAGCCCTAAGCCAGACTGATAGACATCGGCAACCATAATCGTTGAATCCATCGCATCCTGATGTATCGCAAAGTCATAAGGTGCACCCACGCCGATTTGATTAAACTGTGCTATTAATTGCGGAATCTGTTCGACACTTTTTAAGTTATTCACTTCAGCTAATAAACCTTGTATTGGTTTGCTGCCTAATTGCTCCAATTGTGACTCACTCATAAAGCTGCCATACATTGCCACAATCTTGTAAGCATTGGAATTAACTGCCAAATTAGGCTGTTTACTCAAGCCATCCAAAATGGTGCGCAATTGCGTCAAGCTGTTATCACGCAGCTCATTAAATGCCCCCCATGAGGATTTATCAGCTGGAATGGTGGTTTTATCTAACCACGTACCATTGGTATATTGATAAAAATCATCCTGTGGACGCACTTTTAAGTTACGGTTTGCCAGATCAAGCCCTGAGATCAGCGAATTTGCTGGCGTAGAATTCTGCGCTTGAATATTTGTAGCTGACTCCATGGTTCCAACTCCCCATACTGAATTAGTTGCCGCTAACAAAATCGCGCTAGTTAATAAACTTTTTTTCATTAAAACGCCCCTCTTATAATATACGAATGTTTTTAAATTGATTGATATTTAAAAATTGATAAGATGGAATTTACCTTTAAAACTTCACCTTTAATACCTATAATTACATTATTCTTAATATCGCCATAATTTTCTTTATAAGTTTCTAAAAAAATCTTGTCTGCTTCTCTAAATAGTTCAATATACTGCTCAATTATTTGCAAAAGTTTACTATTATTAAGGGTATTTTGCATAGACTGTATCTCATCAATAATACTAACCAATTTGCTCTCGATTAATAATTTATCTTGAGTGTAACGATTACCATTACTATCCATTCCATAGTAGCTTGACCCTAACAAAGAATCTAGTTTAAGATATTCTTGAAAAGCACTGTCCAACTTTAAACATGCATTATTCAATTTGTTTAATAGTTCTACTCTATTTTTAATTTGCCAAAATCTAAAAGTTAATATACTTGTTAAACATGATGCTACTATAGCAGCAACAATACTTGTTACTGTAGTAATAATTATATTTTCCATATTTCAATTTTCTTAAGTTTAACTGCTAAGAGGTATTCGTAACTTAAAACCTTAGCTCTTTCTGATGTTTAAATGCCAAAACATAAACAACATCTTCAGATGGTACATAACGGTACAATGCTATATAGCCTGATGCACCAAACTCAATAATTAGCTCTCTTAGTTCTGGACTGTCATTATCAGGTCTGCCGATTTCAGGATGACTTTCTAGCTGTTTAAAACTTGCCGCAATAACTTTTGCAGCACGGGCTGCAGCCAAGTGGTTTTTTGATACTAAAAACTGACGACAACGCTCCAAACCAATTACTGCACCAGCGGTTATAATTACTCGTGGCATTCAGGTACTGCAGTTTCTTTATCTGTTCCCCATCTACTTAACCAATCCTGAACCTCCTTACCAGTTAGATGTAATCCGGTTTCTTGATAGCTTTCCCATGATTTTAATGCTTCGTGTTTAAAATCTTCCTGTGCGGTTTCTTTCTCAATGTAATTACGAATGGCTTCGCACATAACCCAATGAGCTGTACGGTTTTTTAAAGTCGCAAGATGCTGTACTTTAGATTTAAGTTCTTCACTTAATTTTAATGATGTTGCCATGTTTGATAATCCTATAATATCACAAGGTAGTACCTCATGATATTATAGCACTAAAGTCATCTACTGTGACTTAGTTTTTAGACAAAACAGATTACCTAAAATTTAAACTTATTGGTGTTTGGATAACGCCAGTCACGGGCAAAAGCCGTCGTAGTTAACTTAGGTCCAACCGCGGCTTGTCGCCGTTTATACTCGTTAATCTTTAATAAATTCGCGACTTTATTTACCGCTTCAGCCGGATAACCCAGCTGAATAATATCCTGAACCGAGCGCTTATGCTCCACCAACTGCTCTAAGATAGCGTCAAGTACAGGATACTCGGGCAAAGAATCCTGATCACATTGATTCTCACGTAATTCCGCAGATGGTGGACGAGTAATAATCCGCTCAGGAATTACCCGCGACTGAGTATTACGCCACATAGACAAAGCAAATACTAAGGTTTTTGGTAAATCTTTAAGCGGTGCAAAGCCACCTGCCATATCACCATAAAGTGTCGCATAACCAGTTGTCATTTCGGATTTATTGCCAGTAGTTACCACCAAATAGCCAAATTTATTCGAAATCGCCATTAATAAAGTACCGCGAATCCGTGCCTGTAAATTCTCTTCGGTGGTATCTTCTGCTAATCCCGCAAATAACGGGCTTAAACTATGCTTAAATTGCGCAAAAATCTCACCAATGATGATCTCTTCATAACCCACCCGCAGGATATTCACCATCTCCCGTGAATCGTCAATACTAATATCAGCCGTAAATTGTGAGGGCATCATTACCGCATGCACTTTATCATGCCCCAAAGCATCAACTGCAATTGCCAAAGTCAATGCCGAATCAATTCCACCCGACAAACCAAGCACAACGCCTTTGAAACCATTTTTATCCACATAATCACGCAGCGCCAATACCAAGGCGTTATATAATCTAGCTTCAACTAATTCAGGATAGTGGCTCATGGCGCTCACGGTAGCAAGTCCGGCAGCAGAGTACTCCAGATAAGCTAACTGCTCTTCAAATGCCGGCATTGCAAATACCACCTCACCTTGTGCATTCAGCGCAAAAGAAGCGCCATCAAAAATCAATTCATCCTGTCCGCCAACCTGATTGACATAGACTAGTGGAACATCATTTTCATTTACGCGATAGCCAGCCACCTTCAGACGCTCTTCATATTTACTGACTTCAAATGGCGATGAGTTAACCACCAAAACTAGTTCTGCGCCCTGCTCGACGCTTTCGGCAAATGGTACGGTATCCCACATATCCTCACAAATAATCGCACCACAATTAATTCCGTTTACCGGAAAAAGTACAGCTTCCGCACCGGGAGTGAAATAACGACACTCATCAAATACGCCATAATTAGGTAATAACATCTTGTCATAACGCCCAACTATATTGCCATCACGCAAGATAAACAAACTATTATAATTATCGCCACCACTACGAAATGGACAACCGATCAACAACGTAATTCCATCTATTGCCAGTACGCGATCAAGTTCACGTTGCGAGCGCAAGTAAAAATCATTGCGCAGCAATAAATCCTCTGGCGGATAACCACTAATCGCTAACTCAGGTGCAATGAACACATCTGCTCCATTAGCTTTAGCAATATTAATTTGGTAAATTAATTTATCAGTATTGCCAGTCAGATCACCAACTGTAGAATTCATCTGATAAACCGCCAACTTAATTTTATGACTCATCTTAACTTTAACCCTTAAACCATCCAAAAACTAACTAAACTATACTCGTATTACATACAGAACTAACGTAATACACCGGGGTACTGCCACAATCATTCAAAATACTGAAGTTTTCAGTACCCGTAACACATTTCCATGAAAAATCTTTTCAATCACCCACTCACTAAATCCATTATTCTGCAACACCGCTACAAATTTTGCTAAATCAGCAATTGATTTAATTTCATCATCGCTAGAGCGACTACTAAAACCATCAAAATCATTACCAATTGCCAAGACATCTTCACCAGCTATTTGATGGATGTGTTTGATATGCGCCGCCATTTTAGCAAGACGTATAGTTTTATCCTCGCTATCCAAGAAATATGGCACACAATTAACCCCGATCACACCTCCATTATCGGCAATACCACGAATTAGTTCATCTGGTAAATTACGCGTATGCTCACACAAAACCCGCGCATTTGAATGACTGGCAATAATCGGTAATTTGGCAATCTTTAATACATCACGCACACCCTGATCAGCTAAATGCGAGACATCTACCAGCATACCAAGTTGCTGCATCCGCTCGACCATCTGATAAGCAAATGGTTTCAAACCACGCGTCTGATCAATGCAACTTGGCACAGCAATATGACTCTCATAATTCCACACCAAAGTAATATAGCGCACACCTAATTGATAGGCTTGCTCTAACTGCCCGAGATCGTGAATAAAACCACCTTCTTCAACGCAAGCAAACCCAGCCAGCTTACCTTGCTGTGAAGCACGTTCCAAACTAGCATAATCACGCACAAACTCAATACGATCTGAATTTAACTCTATTTGCTGAATTAATAAATTATATAATTTGATGAAATGCGCCCACGGCTCAACCTGATATTTATCACACGCCTTAAGGTTTAACCACAACACAAAAAACTGCGCTAATGAGTCAGCTTGTCTCAAACGAGGCAAATCAATGTGTAACTCATTCTGTGCCAGATTACTAACTGGCGCATTTAAAATAAACTCTTGCTCTGGAGAGTAAGCCTGCGGATCATAGTATAATGCCGTAATAGTGTCAGCGTGCAAATCAATTAATTTCATCGCTTAGCTTTCTAGTAAATGCATGATAAATTGCCACTCTTCACCCGTCACAGGCGTAATTGATAGCCGATTGCCCTTTTGCAATACTTTCATGGTGGCAAGTTCAGGATATTGACGTAATTCCTGAATTGAAATATATTCGGTTTTTTTTACAAATTTAACGTCAACACACCACCAAACAGGTTTCTCAGTAGTGGATTTAGGTTCATAATATTCATTTGCCGGATCAAACTGAAAACTATCAGGATGCGCTGCAGTGCTAATTTCCACTATTCCGTAAATACCCGGCTCTTTGCAGGATGAATGCCAAAATAATGCTTTATCACCAATCTTCATTTGATCGCGCATAAAATTACGCGCCTGATAATTACGGATTCCAAACCATTCGACCGATTGATTGGGAAAATTCGCCACATCATCAATACTAACCTCGCCCGGCTCTGATTTCATTAGCCAATATTGCATAATACTACCCTTTAATTAAAACAATTTCCCGCCATTTTAGCATTAATCCAATTGCAATTGACATGCTTAGTTGTTACAATCATGGAACCGACACTTTTAATACAACCTTACTTTATGTTTAAATAATATAACAATGACCCTTCGCTCAGGCAAATTTTGATATGATAAATATGAATTTATAGAATTGGCAATATGAATTTCTTAAACCGCAAGCGTAATATTCTACGCCGCAATAACTTACTCTTTGCGCTGACAATAATCCTAATTAGCATTGGTATTCACCTTTATCTAGAAGCGGACTCATCAAAGCAAAATACAATTCATACTAAACTACAAAATCAATTAGCACAAAATAAATTGCTTACATTGATACAAGATAAGCCCACTTCGTCAAACGATAAATTAAGGAGTAAAAGAACAGCTTTGGCTGATTTTGCTGCGCTACACTCAAGTATGATCTTACCTTATGGCGAAAATCATTCCTCCACTACTGATTCTTCAGCAACACCATACAGTCTGGGGAGTAATTTATTTCATCCGCGTAGGACTGTCACATTTAATAATCTCACGAATAATATGGAACCTACTAACAGCAGCAGTTTCACCTGTCCGCATGATTTACCTTTTGCAATTGATTACCAGTTAGAATCCACAACTCAGAGCAAAACCTTATATGGTCAAGTTTATAAAAACGTTTGCATGGGACAACCTGGTGGATCAGCCAATAATGATATTCTATACGGAGAAAATCAAAACATCGATAGTTTTGGCAAAACAGAGCAAATGACTGCCTTTAAGCCTATAGATCAACCAGAAGGTTGTCATCTGGCAATTAATAACATTAAAGCATCTATAAAAATTAGTGAAAACACAACTATCGTTACACCCGTCACAACTATAGTAGATAATAAACCTATCACTATCGGCTATAAGCAAACTACTAACCTTAATATTAATTGCCTGCAAATTTGCAATTCAATGCTAAATCATATCTGTGCTGCTGGTGACTCTATTAATATCACCTATTGCAAGCAATCAATATCAGCAGCCTATCAACGTAGCAATATTTATTACTTACGTAATATAAGGCAAAATTTTTGTGCCTGTGAAGTTAATAGCGGTGACTATAAGTTCACCAATGCAGTCGATATTGAGAGCGCAATCAGTTACTACAACCGATTAAGCGCCGTCACCTGTAGCAATATCCAACAGTGAGTGGATTAACTAACACTTTGTTCTAGGTTAAGTTACTGATTTATTCTTGTGCACTGCACCATTAATGGGGTAAATTTTTCGGTTCATCGAATTTAGTTACCCTCGCACTTATGTGATAGAATAAGCACTCAAAATCATAATATCTAACTTTTGAGGGTTAACTAATCCTAGTTCAAGGAGAAAAACATATGGCTTTCATTGAATCATCTTCAAATAAACAGCCGAGTCTGTTTTCTGCTATTGCAATCGGTGTTGGTTGCATTATCGGAAGCGGGTGGCTTTTTGCCAGTTACAAAGCATCTAAATTTGCAGGCCCCATCGCTATGGGCTCATGGGTAATCGGTGCAATACTAGCTTTGCTAATTGCATTACTCTTAGCAGAAATTGCGACCTATTATTCTAAAGAAACTGGCTTGTTTGCCAGATTGTTAACGCTAACGCATAATGGCGATTATGGATTTATTATTTCCTCCTCCAATTGGTTTGCTACTATTATTACGATCCCCGCAGAAGCTGAGGCATCGGTACAATACTTAGCAATGGCATTTCCTAAACTAAGTGAAGATGTTTTTAATAATAACCATTTCACACATCTAGGAATTGCACTAGTATGTCTAATCATGATATTTTATGGCTTTTTAAATTATTGGGGAATTAAGCTTCTGGCTAAAGCCAATAATACCATTACAGTTATTAAATTAACCGTGCCAGCATTAACCGCAATAGTATTCTTTGCTGCAGCGTTCCATCCTGGTAACTTTAGTTCATATCAAGGAACTGTAGCACCATATGGTTGGGATAAAATGTTCACTGCCGTTGTAACTTGCGGTATTTTTTACTCTTTCTACGGTTTTAGTATGATTACCGTTTTCTCTAAAGAATTAAAAAATCCACAACGTAATATCCCATTAGCCCTTGCTGGTTCTGTATTGATTTGCTTGGTAATTTATCTAATGTTACAAGCATCGTTCATTGGCGCAATTGCTCCTGACTCAATCGCAAATGGCTGGCATCATTTAGACTTTACTTCTCCACTAGCACAATTAGCAATTATCCTTGGAATTAACTGGGTTGCAATTGTTCTATACGTTGATGCAATGATTAGTCCATCAGGTACTGGCATCATTTATGTAGGTTCAAGCGCACGGATGTTTACCGGAATGGCAGAAGACAAACAAATGCCTGCAGTTTTTGCCAAAGAGCATCCTATTTATGGCATTTCACGCCTATCAATTTTTGTAACTTTGGCTTTCTGTATGATCCTGGTGGTATTCTTTGATAACTGGGATAAAATTATGATCGTTGTATCAGTATTCCAACTGATTTCATGTCTGGCAGTGCCAATTGCATTCTGTAAACTTCGCAAGATTGATTTGGATAAACCTCGTCCATTTAGGATGCCGTGTGGATTAAGCCTTAGCTATATAGCTTATTTAGTTGTGAGTTATCTACTGGTACAGTGTGGATTTATGCCGTTACTTTTATCCTTAGTATTCCACGCAGTATTTTTCCTAATCTATTGTTCGGTATATTATAAAACTTTATCAGGAACTTTTAAAGCATTTGCATCATCAGGATCTATGTTTGCTTATATGGCAATAGTAACATTCTTTGGTTATTTACAAGAAAATAATAACTTAGGTAGTGCAATTGGCATCCTTGGGTTTCTAGCTATTGTAACATTCAACTACTATTTCTTGCTTAACCAAAAAGGTTATAATCCAAAAATAGTACGCAATTAAGTTTATTGTTCCTCAAGAACAACGACGGGCTAAATTAATTAGCCGTCGTTTTTTTATGCCTATCGAGATAAGCAATTAAAATAGTAATCTAAGTATTCAACCAATTTCCTTAAGTTAATACGCTATTAACTAGTTAACTTTTCTTCTAACGCTGAATACTCATCTTGCATATTTTCAAAATATTTAATTGTTTTGAGACGCAAGTCATATGCCGCAGGTTCATCACAAACAATCAACGCCTTACGGTGATATTGTAGCGCAGTAATCGGGCACATACTGGATACTGCACCTTCAATCGCTTGATAAACTGCAGGAGCTTTCGCCAATCCCTTGACCATGATCAGCACCTCTTTAGCTTGCATAACCGTATCAATCCCAATGGTTAAGGCTAACTTTGGAGTTTTACTAATATCTCCATCAAAAAAACGTGAGTTGGCAATAATAGTTGATAGATTAAGATCTTTACTGCGCGTTTTAGAAGCTAATGACGAGCCTGGCTCATTGAACGCCAGATGACCATCTTCTCCTACCCCACCAAGCTGCAGATGAATACCACCTAATTTAACAATCAGCTCTTCATATTTTTCACATTCGGCATCTAAATCAGCCGCATTACCATCTAAAATATGAATATTGTCAGGATTAATATCAATGTGCTCAAGAAAATGCTGATGCATATAATAGTGATATGACTCAGGATGATCTTCAGCTAAACCAACATATTCATCCATATTAAACGTAGCAACATATTTAAAACTAACCTTAGCAGCTTTATTTAGTTCAATTAACTCACGATACATATCTAACGGTGTTGAACCTGTTGGTAAACCCAGCACAAATAAGCGCTCTGCATTTGGGTTAAAGGCATTAATTTTGCCCGCAACGTAATGAGCAGCCCATTTACCAATATTATGTTTTGAAATTAATAGGCGCATAATAACTCCCTTAAGTTAAGTTTTGTAAGTACAGCTGTTCTAATTCATTGAGTAGCCGCTTGCTGGACACAGGATAGAGCGTTTTTAATTCCTGCGCAAAAAATGAAACACGCAGCTCTTCAATTTTATATTTAAAATCATAAAGTTCTCGTGCAATAATCTTATTACGAACTTCTAATTCATCGACATAATTATACCATTTATCATAAATCTGATTAATCTCATCTTCAAGAACTCGATCACGCTGAGAGAGCTGAGAATACTTGTTCATTCTAAGCAAAATGGCTTGTAAATAACGTGGATAATTTTGTAGATTAACAAAGCGTGTAAATGATAAAAACTCTGGATAAATTAAGTCATCCAATTGAAGGTTAATTGATTCTGATAATGGATGTTTCACTAACTTTAATTTTATTTCTTGATACAGTTTGGCAAGCGAAGCTAAACAACTACTAAAATCCTGTAAACAAGGGCTAACCTTAGCGCGAATAGCGATAACCATTGCTTGAAACTCATCTGCGCTTAATGCGGCTGCTTCAGCCATAACTTCACTAATTGCCATATTTAAAACATAATAATTACTACAACTTAATGTCAGTTCATCTTTAGTATAAACATTAATTAATGCCATCGAAATTTCAGCAAAGCCAGCTAGTTTTTTACCCAAAAGATACTTTTGTTGCTCTTTAAGCTGCAGTTTAATTAACTGAACTAAGCCACGATAGCTACTGGTACGTGCTTTAGCTAATTCTGAGACCACACCAAAGCTTATTCCACCATCTTTTTCGACAATCAAACTATTATAGCCAGTTAACTCTTGTCTGCCTGTGCCAAGTTTAACCTCCTGCAATAGCTGCTGTAGTTCTGGTATATAACCACTAATGTTACTAACTTGATGCTTAGAACTATGTTTAACTACTATCTCATTCAAGCGTGGCGTTAATTTAAGCCTGAGCTCGGCTAAATCATCACCGGAAGCAATAACTTTTTTATTATCAACGATCCTAAAATGACAACGTAATGGAACTGGGAATTCAATTTTTAATAAATCAGGATAACTCAATTTGATTTTCTTATATTGTTCGCTATAATTAATAAACTGTTGTAAAAAGTTTTGTTCACTGTCGGCAAATTCTAAAAACTCGCTGATTGATTCTTGCTGTGGATTAAACTGCAGGCGCTGTGATTTGGGCAGTGCCTTGATTAAATAAGTAACTTTATCGCGAATCAAACCCGGCACTAGCCATTGAAATAAATTCTCATCAAGCAGAGTTAGTCTCGCCAGATCAATGATCGCAATTACACCATCTTCAGCGCTACTATGGTCAAACACATATTTTAGTTTGATTTCTTGTTGCTGATTAATAATTAAATCTGGAAATAAATTAACCGTAGTAGTGCTCGAGTTAAGCCGTTCAATCATTGCAGCTAGGTTAATTTTAAGCCTTGCTTCATTCTGGATAAGAAACTGTTCTAAACTTGGCACATCAAATACATCAGCTGGTAAATTAGCATTATAGAAGGTATAAAGCTCATCATCCATAATGGTTAGAGAAGTACGCAGCTTATCTTCCAACTTTTCCAGCTCGCGAATGACTTGCTGATTATGCTGCAAGAACGCATAATTTTTCAGCATTTGATTTGCAGCTAAAGCTTCACGAATAAATACTTCGCGGGCTAACTCCGGATTAAGTGTTCCAAGAGATACCTTAGTCTGACTAATCTGCAAACCATAGAGTAATGATGATTTAGTCGCTACCACTTCACCGCGTTTTTTGTCCCAATGTTCGTGGCTATAGGTGTATTTATAGAGATGCCCTGCTACCTGATTTAGCCACTGTGGTTCAATAAAAGCACTATTGCGCGCGTACAAGCGTGAGGTTTCAACTAAATTGGCGGTTACCATCCACTTAGCACCATCGACAATTGCAGAGGGATGAATCAAAAACTTGCGCCCATTGGTACTCAAGTAATAATTTTCAACTATATCGCGTTGCCCGATATTTACGACAAACCCAGCCAATAAAGCAGTGTGTAGATTGGCATAACTTGCTGGTGAGCTATTCTCACGATAGCCAAGCGCGGTTAACGATTCTTTTAACTGACGATGCAACTCATGCCATTCACGCAACCGTAATAAAGAAACAAATTGCTTATGACAAACTTCCAAAAGCTTCTTATTAGATTTTTTATGGGTTAATTGCTCATGATACCAGCGCCAAAGATTAAGGATTTGCATAAATTCGGATTGTTTATCTGCCCAAAGTGCGTGACGCTCACGGCTTAGCTGTTGCTGCTCCAAAGGAAATTCCCGTGGATCTTGAATCGCCAAAAATGCAACTATCACCAAAGCTTCCGACAAACAGGCAAATTGCTCTGCCGCAGCGATTAAAACGCGCGCAAGCTGTACATCGACTGGAAGCTGGGCTAATTTGCGCCCAAGCGATGTAATTTCATTCTCTTCACCAATCGCACCGACTTGATACAAGGTACGAAACCCATCATTAAATGCTTTATTCTCCGGCTGATCTAAAAATGGAAAACTCGCCGGATCACCCAGATTTAAGCTGAGTAAGCGCAGGATAACATTTGCTAAATTACTCCGCAATAATTCCGGCTCAGTAAATTGTGGACGAAGATTAAACTCTTGTTCACTAAATAAACGCACACATAGACCATGACTCACCCGCCCGGCACGCCCGGCACGTTGGCGGCTTGATGCTTGCGAAATGGATTCAACCTGCAATTGTTCAACCCGATTGCGCAAACTATAGCGTTTAACCCGTGCAATACCACTATCAATCACAAATTTAATCCCGGGAATAGTCAAAGAAGTCTCAGCAATATTGGTTGCTAGTATTATCTTTAAGCCTCCATCATTACTAAAAATTCTAGCTTGTTCTTCATTATTTTGCCGCGAATAAAGTGGTAACAAGGTACAATGTTTAAGATCAGTCTTCCGCAGATAGTTAAGACAATTCTTTATCTCGCGCTCACCAGGCAAAAATACCAAGCCATTCCCACGTTCCACGGATAAAGCAGCATCAATTGCCTGATAAATAGCTTGATTGAGATTAACATCGTCATCTTCCTCACTATAAGGTTGATAGATAATATCCACCGGATAAGTTTTACCACTGACGTTGGCTAATGGTGCACCAGCAAAAAAGCGTTGCAGCTTCTCATTCTCAATCGTTGCTGAGGTAATAATAATTTTCAAATCAGGACGGCGTTTAACCAGCTGTTGTAAATAACCCAGGATAAAATCAATATTCAGGCTACGCTCATGCACCTCATCAATAATTAATGCCGAATATTGCAGGAGTAATTTATCATTCTGAATTTCTTGTAATAATATTCCATCGGTCATTAATTTAAGCATCGTTGAATGGCTAGTACGATCATGAAAACGCATCTTATAACCCACCAGATTATTTTCATGATTCTGACAACCCAGTTCTTCCGCAATCCTTGTGGCTAATGAGCGCGCAGCAATTCGACGTGGTTGCGTGTGCCCGATCAGGCCGTTAACCCCATAGCCTAACTCAAGTAAAACCTTAGGTAACTGAGTGGTTTTACCCGAACCAGTTTCACCACAAATAATCGTTACCTGATTTGCAGCGATAACTTGCTGAATATTTTTAACATCCTGACTAACAGGCAATTCCGCTGGATAAGTAATTCTTGTTTTAGCTAATAAGTCTTGACGTAATTGCAAGTTAGCCAACTCGGATTGAATCGACTGCACTAATTTAGCGAGCCTTGCGGGCTGTTTTTCTAAGCGTTGTAATTGATTCAACCAATAGCGTTTATAGGTTGAATTAGTCTGTTCAATAAGACTAATAAGTTCTAAATTATTCATATTCCCATTGTATTAAAAAAGCTTCACCAAAGAGTGAAGCTCTAAAATTAAGTTTGTTGGCGTAACCAGTCAACAATCTGTTGATCAAATTGTTCCGTTAGCTTATTAATACCTTTAACGTATCCATCTGGACCTACAGCCGTCGGTGTTCTAGCATCAAAAATTTTACTAGCTATAACTTTATTGCTATCTAAATCAACCAATTCAGCACCAATAATTAATCTAGCAGTAGCATTTTGATTGTTACTATCCATTTCCTGACGCATAACAATTAAAAAAGTTAAAAGACGATAACGGGCATTAGCTAGAGCATGACTAGTGGCAATATTTTTAAAGACACATGATGTAACTACTTTTTTGGCAAGCTCTTGCGACATTAGCTCCGTAGGAGGTGTCACCCATTGGCTATAACCAAAAGTATTAATCTGATAACTACTCTCGACATTATAATACATTTTATTTAGGTCATACGGCGGAAAAGCGCGCATTGGTGATATATAAATAAGCCCATTATTGTGTGGATTAACACAATTTAATCCCGTGGTAGTTACTACTGTCCGATCCATAATTTCATAATTTGCCACCGGACGTTGTTGCACCGGGCTTAAAAGTCCACAACCAGCTACAAATAACACTGGTACTAATACAATCAGTTTATTAATTAATTTACGCATTGCTTATTCTCCCGGTCCGGCAATAGGTGCCGCTTTTCCACGCACAATTGCTGATGGATCTTGATTAATTGTTTTGATTAATTCATTAAATTGAACAGTTGCATTATTCATATTGCCAACCATTTGATTAATATTTGGCAACAATACTGTGTTTACATTACGCAAGGTATTATTTTGCATAGTATCTAAGACTTTATCCAAAGAAGCACTATTTTGTTGAAATGACTTAGACAAGCTACTTAGTTGAACAATTGCGTCATTCAAATGCTTTGTATTTTGATTAACATTATTCAAAACTTCACCAACCATATTAATTGACGATGCAATACTATCAGATTGTTTGGCAACTGCGGAAGAAATCTTATCCCAATTAGCAATGATATTACCTACGTGATCAAGATTTTTCTCATTCAATAGTGCTTTGACTTGAGATGATACATCTTTAACATTAGTAGTTATACTCTGCGCTTGCTCAGAAAGGCTAAATAACAACGAAAGTTGCGCAGGAATCTGCGGATAAGGTTCGCTATTATGCGATTTGATCGCCACAAAGGACTCTCCAGGATTCAAATTTAACGCAACGTACGACATACCCGTCACACCCTGAGACTTTAAGGTTGCGAAAGTTGCGGTAGTAACATTTATGCCTTGCGTAATATTTATATCAACAGTAACATTACGAGGGTCAATATTGTCGAGAATAATTGCTTTAACTTTACCAACTTCAACCCCATTATACTTTACTACCGAATTTGTAGTAACACCATCTACCGGCTCATGAAATATTATACGATAGGTATCATAATTTTTACGATTTGAGGCAGAAAACCATAGCAAGGTTGCTACGATTAAGCCCATACCCAAAAGAACAAATGTTCCTACAATTAAATACTGCTTCTTATTCCTCATTCACGGGGCCTTTCTTGCTGAGAATAATACGCTTTGGTAATTTTACCGCGCGTTCCGTTAAAATACTCGTATAAATCTGGAATATCAGGACGATTAGCTGCATTCATAACACTGTCATGCAACGTTACTTTTTTATTACTTAAATAAATAATCTCATGGCTAGTATGCCAAATAGAATCCAAATCATGGGTAATCATAATAATCGTCAACCCCAATTGTTGCTGCAGATTAATCATT
>Ga0214919_10003013_pt1 | contig 25911 bp, 21 predicted proteins | sample LL1503_MetaG_FD_177994 | JGI IMG/M metagenome (GOLD analysis project Ga0214919, IMG submission 177994) | Freshwater microbial communities from Lake Lanier, Atlanta, Georgia, United States - LL-1503 | ecosystem: Environmental > Aquatic > Freshwater > Lake | place: USA: Georgia | collected...
TTGGGTCGCTGGAAAATGTCTCGGCTTTGGTGAGCTTGTAGGGCATGCGACTCGACGGCTCGTGTTTGCCGTATTCGACGCAGACCGTCGGCACCCGGAACGTGCGAGAACGTTCGGGAGGAATGGAAAAGGCGCCACCGCCGCCACCACCACCCATGCCCATGCCGCCGCCGCCCATGCCGTTCATGCCCTGACCACCCAATCCGCCCGCACCGCCGGCGGTTGTTTGGGGGCCGCCACCGATACCACCAGCGGCAAAGCCGCCCTGGTTACCGCCGCCCATGCCGCCCATGCCGCCCATCTGGGCCAAGACCGGGATGCCGGCGAAGGCGTCCGGCAGCCGTAGCGTCAGCGGTCGCCGCGTGCGATTGGTGACGATGATCTGCGCCGATTTCGCGTTGTTGGGGATGTACCGGAGGCTGACGAGTTGCTGTGCCTCTGCCTCGAAAAGATCGGGCACGCCCGAGGCCGACGTCGACGCGGCACCGGCCGACTCAACCGCGACAGCAGACTGGCTGCTCACCGACAGAATCAGGGCACCGGCAAAGAACCCGCCGAACAGGATGCTGGCGACGCGCGACATGACTGCCTCATTGCACCAAAGGGAGGAAGGGGCGAGGGACTCGGCGGTCGGGCATGCCGGCTCCACCGTGCAAAGCCGACCGGCGATCCACTGCTCCAGTATGCCCTCCGGTTTCGGGCGGGAGAAATCGCCAGACGCGGCCTGCCGCTGTCGCTGCGGACAGGGTGGGCCGGTCGTGCCGATTGTCCGGAAAAATCAGCGCTTCGAGAACTGCGTGCCGCGACGTGCACCACGGAGGCCGTACTTCTTCCGCTCCTTCATACGCCCGTCGCGGGTGAGCATCCCGCTGTGCCGCAGCTGTTCATCCAGTTCGGCATCAAAGGCCTTGAGAGCCCGGGCAATCCCGAGCCGGCACGCGCCTGCCTGACCAGTCAGGCCGCCGCCATCAACCTTGATAACGACGTTCACGGCAGACGCTTTGCCCATCTGCTCGAGGGCACCAGACACGAGCACGCGGTCTTTGATCGCCGGAAAATAGGCTTCGATGGCCCGCCCATTCACCGTGATGGCACCCGATCCGGCACGCAGCCGCACGCGGGCCACCGCTGTTTTTCGCCGGCCGGTGGCAATCACCTGGTTGTCAGATCCGCTCTTCTTGCTCGTTTCGACGGCCATCATATTCCTCGGTTCAATGCCTGCACTGGTTGTTTGGTTGGACGTATTTGTTTCGGATGTGGTTTGCCGAAGGCCTTCAGATCAAGCGACGAGATCAGGCGACACCGATTTCCCGGTTGCCAAGCTTGATCACCTGCGGGTTTTGGGCCTGATGAGGATGCTCGGAACCGGCATACACCTTCAGCTTGTCGAGCATGACCCGGCCCAGGCGGCTTTTTGGCAGCATGCGGCGGACAGCCTCTTCAATGATCAGTTCGGGCCGCCGATCCCGACGGTGCTCAGCGGTTTCGGACTTCAGCCCCTGGTAGCCGGTGTACCAGCGGTAGAGCTTCTGCTGCCACTTCTTCCCGGTGAAACGCACCTTTTCGGCGTTGATGATCACGACGTAGTCGCCGGTATCAACGTGGGGCGTGTAGGTGGGACGATGCTTGCCCATCAGCACCGTGGCGATGTCGCTGGCCAGGCGGCCCACCACCTTGTCGTTGGCATCGACCAACCACCACCGCTGCTCTACCTCACCCACCTTGGCCATGAACGTCTTCATCTGATAATTCCGTCTGTATCCGCTGCCCAAGGACGAATCCTGTCGGGGCGACGGGCTTTTTCGTATGTGTTGGAACGGCCAAAAATGCCGTGTTTCAGAGCCCCGAATGCTATCAGCCGGGGAATGGGCCAGCAAGGGGGGGCTGAATCGTGTTGTCAGACTCCGAATTTCCCTCCACACTGCAGCGGTTCGGCCGAAAAACAGGATCTGGCCACCCCCCCTACCCGGCGTGAGGCCACCGCGTGGAATTCAAGATCGACCTCGATGTATTCGCCGGGCCGATGGAACTGCTGCTCTACCTCGTAAAACGCCACGAGGTCGACATCACGCAGGTGCCGCTGGCAAAGATCGCCGAGGAGTTTGTTGCTTACCTCGACGTGCTCGAGGACCTTGCCATCGACCAGGTTGGCGAGTTCGTCGACCTCGCGAGCCTGCTCCTTGAGATCAAGGCCCGGGAACTGGTGCCGAGGCCCGAAGAAACGGAGGATCCGGTCGAGCCGATCCGCGAGGAGCTCGTCAGCCGGCTGCTCGAATACAAGCAATACCGCGACGCGGCCGTGCTGCTCGAAGACCGCGCTCGGGAGTGGGAACTCCGGTTCCCCCGCGTCGCCACCGATGAGACCGGTCCGCGTGGCGGTCCGGCGGCCGAGGTCACGATCGGCGACGTGCATGTCTGGGACCTCGTCGGGGCGTTGGCAAGGGTGATGCGGAAGCGGGAGAAGCGCCGTCCCCGGCAGATCGTTCAGGACGACACCCCGATCGAGGTGCACATCGACCGTGTTGAAACGCTCGTGGCGGGGAAAGGACGGGTCTCTTTCTCGGAACTCTTCGACGCCGACATGCCGCGGACGCGAATCGTGGGTATCTTTCTGGCGGTGCTGGAACTGGTGCGCCGCGGCAGACTTCGTACGCGGCAGGATCGGATCTTCGACGAGATCTGGCTCGAACCGGCCCCTCCCTCGGTCGTTTCACCCACCGCCACGCCGGCGGCCGGGCCGGCCCTGTCCGACCTGCCCAGAGAGACCGCATGATCGAAAACGCACCGGTTCGCAGCTTCGTCCACAAGGGGCTCACCGTGGAGGGCTATTCCCGCGCGGCTGTTCAGAGCTACTGGCGGATTCCCGAACTGAAGCTGGGCTTCGATCTGGGCGGGCAACCGTGGAGCTTCATGGCCACGAGCACGTGGTTCATCACCCATACCCACCTCGACCACATCGCGGCGTTGCCCGTCTATGTCGCCCGGCGACGGATGATGAAGATGGAGCCCCCCACCATCTACCTGCCCGAGACGGCGATCGAGCCGATCGAGAAACTGCTCAAGGCAGTCTCCCGCCTCGACCGCGGCCGGCTGCCCTGCACGCTCCTTCCCGCACGGCCCGGCGACGAGATCGAACTCTCGCGTGAGCATGTCGTCACCGTCTCAGGCACCACCCACACCCTGCCAAGCGTGGGCTACGTCGTCTGGGAACGCCGCCGGAAGCTCAAGCACGAATACCACGGACTCCCCGGCGAGAAGATTCGCGACCTGCGGTTCTCCGGTGTCGACGTGACCCACGAGGTGCGGACGCCGCTAGTGGCCTACCTCGGCGATAGTTCGCCCGAGGGTCTCGACCGCTGCCCGGCCATGTATGAGGCGATGATCCTGATCACGGAACTGACCTTCGTCGCCCACAGCCACCGCAAGGAAAAGATCCACAAGTTTGGACATATGCACCTCGACGATCTTCTCGCCCGCAGAGACCGCTTCCACAACGAAGTGGTCATCGCCACCCACTTCTCGACCCGCTACACCGACGACCGCATCCGCCGGATTCTCGGCAAGAAGCTCCCCGACATGCTCGACGGCCGGCTGCAGATCTGGCTGTGAAGACCGAGACGACCGACACCCTGAACGCCGTGGGAACTCCCGCTCTGCCACGTGCGGTCTACGTGCACGTGCCGTTCTGCCGCCACCGCTGCGGCTACTGCGACTTCTCGCTCATCGCAGGCCGGGACGATCTCATTGCGGACTACCTCGCGGCCATCGAGCGGGAAATGACGCGGCTGGAATCGTCCCGCCTGGAGCCAGCCCCGACTACGGCGTGTCTGGAGTTGGCCTCGCTCTACCTCGGCGGCGGCACGCCGTCGCACCTCGGGCCGGACGGACTCAAGCGGCTCTTCGACATCCTCCACACGCGACTGGTGCCCCTGCCGGAGGGCGAGATCACGATCGAGGCCAATCCGCAAGATGTGACGGAACCGCTGGCCGCAGCCGCCGCGGCCTGCGGCACGACCCGCGTGAGCCTCGGTGCGCAGTCGCTCGATACCACGACCCTTGCAGCGCTCGACCGAGACCACACGCCCGACGACGTGCGGCGGGCGGTCGACATCCTGCTCAAGCGTGGATTCACGGTGAGCGTCGACGTGATGACAGCGGCGCCGGGCCAGACGCTCGCCGACGTGGAACGGGATCTGGATGCGATTCTCGCACTCGGCTCGCAGCATCTGTCGGTCTACTGTCTGACGTGGGAGAAAGGCACGCAGTTCGCGTCGCTGAGGAGCCGAGGCACGCTCACGCCCGCCGATGAATCGCTCGAGCGAGCCATGCTCGAACTCTCGATCGACCGGCTCGAGGCGGCAGGCTTCGAGCACTATGAAGTCTCCAACTTCGCCAGGCCGGGCGGCCGTTGCCGCCACAACGAAACCTACTGGGATTGCCGGCCATGGGAGGCGTTCGGGCCGGGCGCCGCCCGATTCGACGGCCGGGTGCGGACCACCAATCACCGCAGCACGACGACGTGGATGCGGCGTGTGCTCGCCGGCGAGGACTTCGCGGGCGATCGCGATGCCATGACGCCACTGGAAGCCGCGCAGGAGCGGATCGTGCTCGGGCTTCGTCGGCGCGACGGCCTCCGCCGCGCAGACTTTCTGGCGGCCAGCGGCTTCGACCTCGACCTCATCGCCGGCGGGCCCATCCGCCGTTGGATCGATCACGGCCTCGCCACCGACGACGGCGAGCATGTGCGGCTCACGCGAGCGGGCCTGCTCGTCTCGGATGCGCTCTGGGCGGAAGTGTTGTGATCACGCGACGGCTTTGCGAAATCCGTGAGGGGCTGCCCATGCCCCACGAGCCGGCGTTGGCGGCAAGCGAAGGCAGGATGCCGAGAGCGAAGCCGCCATCGAGTGAGCGAAGGCCATGGATGGCCGTAGCGAACGTCCGGCGACGGGGCATGGGCAGCCCCGGACCGCGGCCAGCTTTCGGTTCCGGGTTGCGGCCGGGAGGTCGCAGTCGGCTACCATACCCCTATGAGCAACGAAACCCTCTGGGCACCCTGGCGGCTGGGATACGTGCAGGGGCACGACAAGGGCGCGCCAGCGGAACCGGTCGAGCCCGCCCGCTGGCGCGACGGCGCAGCCCACGGCTGTTTTCTCTGCCGTGCGGCAGCGGCCGATGCGGTGCACGACGCGGCCCTGGGCGTGATCGCACGCACGCGTTCGAGCGTGGTCGTCACCAACCGCTTCCCCTACTCCAACGGCCACCTGCTGGTCGCCCCGCTCGACCACCGAGCCGCGCTTGCCGATCTGTCCACGGAGCAGCTCCTCGATCTGCAGGAGTGCATCGTGATCTGGTGTGGTGTGATGGAGCGGTCGATGCAGGCCCACGGGTTCAACATCGGCCTGAACCTCGGAGCGGTCGCCGGCGCGGGTCTGCCGGGTCACCTGCATTGGCACATCGTGCCGCGCTGGCCGGGCGACGTGAACTTCATGCCGACGACGGCGGGCGTGCGGGTGCTGCCACAGTCGCTCGACGCGGTGCGCGAGCAGCTCGTGCAGGCGGCCGCGTCGCTTTCCAATCATCCCGAACGCCACACCGATGGTGTCCCCCGATGACAGCCCGCAGCCCCGATGACGAACGTGCCGGGATCCCGGACTGGCAGCGACGGGAGTCTCTCCTGCTCGCTCCGTGGGCGATGCATGCGGCCGACTCGGCCGGCAGGGTGCACGACGAACTCCCGCACGCCTTCCGCAGCCCCTACCAGCGCGACCGCGATCGCATCGTCCACTCGGCCGCCTTCCGCCGGCTCGCCCACAAGACCCAGGTCTTCACCGGCTACCACGGCGACTACCACCGCAGCCGCCTCACGCACACGCTGGAGGTGACGAGCATCGCCCGAACGCTCGCCCGCAGCCTGGCCCTCAACGAAGACCTGGTCGAGACGCTGGCCTTGGCCCACGACATCGGCCATCCGCCTCTGGGGCACGCCGGTGAGGACACGCTTGCCGAACTGCTGGCTGACGAAGGCGGTTTCAACCACAACGCACAGGCGCTCCGCATCGTGGAGCTTCTGGAGATCCGCTACCCGAACTTCCCAGGCCTGAATCTCTCCCGCGAGGTGCTCGACGCCCAGGCCACGCGGAAGAAGGACGGCACCGCACCGGCGCCGCTGATCGAGACGCAGGTCGTTGATGCAGCCGACTCGATCGCCTACGACACCCACGACGCCGACGATGCCGTCGAACTGGGGCTCGTCACCATGGACGAACTCCTGGAGATCCCGCTCGTGGCCGACGCCGCCAACCGCGCCCGCGATCGCTACGGTCCGCTCGCCGGCCCGGAACTGCGGCGGGCTGCGCTTCACGAGGTGGTGGAATTCGAGGTGGCGGAACTGGTGACGCGGAGCCGGGCCGCCATCGCAGCCCTGGGGATCGAATCGGTGGAGCAGGTCCGGGAGGTGTTCCGCGGCCAGGGCGGCATGCCGGGCGTGCGGATCGTGGCCCACACGCCGGCCATTGCCGCCGACAAACGTGCCCTGGAGCAGTTTCTCTTCCAGCGGGTCTATCGCAGCGACCGGGTGCTGGCGGTCCGGGTGCCGGCGCAACGGAAACTGACACGACTGTTCGATTGGTATTGCCTCCACTCCGACGAAATGCCGCTGAGCTTTCGCGGCCGTGTCGAGCAATTCGGCGTGCGTCGGAGCGTGGCCGACTACATCGCCGGCATGACCGACCGTTTTCTCGACCGCGACCACGACCTGCGCATCGGCCCCAGCTGAAAATCCTTGGCAACCCTTGAGAGGGGGTTGTGTCAGGATGTATCATGGGGGTTTGACTTCCAAAATCCCGCTTCAACTCCCCGCCAAAGCTGTGCCGTTCCATGGCTCTCGTCGTACTGCGGGCGATCTTTGTGATGGTCTCCGTGGGGATCGCCGTCCTCATGTTCAACTCGGCGCCCATGCGCGAGGCGGCCCAATGGCTTCCCTGGGCCGTGCTCGCCGGCATGGTGGTGCTGCCGTTGGCGGTCATCGGCATCGACGCGTCGCTGCGCCGCAAGGAACTGACGGTCATCACGTCGATCTATTTCGGTCTTCTGATCGGCGTCTTTCTGACCTACGTGGCCATCCTCGCCCTCACTCCCCTGCTCGCAGCGGTGCCGCCGACGCCACTGCTGGGATGGCTCCCTTCGATTCTGGGCATGATCCTCTGCTACATCTGCACGAGCCTGCTCCTGCAGACGCGGGACGACTTCCGCTTCATCATCCCCTACGTCGAATTCGCCCGCGACGTGAAGGGGCTCCGCCCCAACGTGCTCGACGCGAGCACGATCATCGACGGCCGAATCGCCGACCTCGCTGAATCGGGACTCTTCCAGAGCCGGTTCGTCGTGCCGTCGTTCGTTGTCGACGAACTGCAGGAGGGGGCGGAATCCGCCGATAAGTTCCGCCGAATCCGCGGCCGTCGGGGCCTCGACGTGCTGGCCCGCCTCCGCTCGGGGAAGGCGATCGAGTTGGAGGTGGTGCCTTCCCGCAACGATGACGATCTCGACGCGACCACCGAATCGCGGGTGGTGGGCATGGCCGCCGATCTCGCTGGAAGGCTCGTGACGGCCGACCCCAACGTCATGAAGATCGCGGGCTTGCGGAGCGTGCAGGCGATCAACATCAACGATCTGGCGCTCGCCCTGCGGCCGGTGTTCGTACCGGGCGACCTGCTCGACGTGCGCCTGGTGAAGCCGGGTGAGGAGCCCGGTCAGGGCGTGGGCTATCTCGAAGACGGCACGATGGTGGTGGTGGAACAGGGCCGCGACCAGATTGGTCGCACGATCCACGTGAGCGTGACGAGCACCCTTCAGACCACCGCCGGCCGGCTCGTGTTCGCCCGGCCGGAGATGGGTCGCGGGTAGACCGCATCCGACAGCCTTCGGAGTGCACGGCGTGTCAAAAGTGTATTTCACTGCCGTCGTGGCTTTCACAACATTGCTCTTGGCGACGTCGTGGTCGTTCGCCGCGGAGCCCGCGACGCGGCCGAACGTTCTCTTCATCCTCTGCGACGATCTGCGGCCCGATGCCCTGGGCTGCTACGGCTCGAAGCATGTGAAGACGCCCCACATCGACCGCCTCGCCGCCGGTGGCGTGCGGTTCACGAACGGTTTCTGCACGACGTCGCTCTGCTCGCCCAGCCGCGCGAGCATCCTCACCGGTCTCTACGCCCATGCCCACGGGGTCCGCAACAACTTCACGGAACTCCCCCCCGCCCTGCCCCACTGGCCCGGCCGGCTGCGTGAGCAGGGCTACGCGACGGGCTACTGCGGCAAGTGGCACATGGGGGAAGACAACGATTCTCCCCGCCCCGGCTTCGACTGGTTCGTGAGCCACAAGGGACAGGGCAAATACTTCGACACCGACTGGAACGTCAACGGCGAGCGCCACGAAACGCCCAAGGGCTACTACACGACCGTGGTCACCGACTACGCCGCCGACTGGCTGGCGAAGCAGCCGGCTGGAAAACCCTGGGCCCTCTGCCTCGGCCACAAGGCCCCGCACTCCTTCTATTTCCCGGAGGAGCAATACAAGCATGCGTTCGACGACGTCCCCGTGCGCTATCCGCAGACCGCCTTTCACCTCGACGGCCAGCCCGACTGGATCCGGCAGCGGCTCCCCACCTGGCACGGCATCTACGGCCCGCTGTTCGAATGGCGGAAGCAGTTTCCTGACACGCGGCCCGAGGGCGTGAAGGACTTCGAGAACATGGTGCACGCCTACTGGGGCACGGTCCTGAGCGTCGACGACAGCGTGGGCCGGCTCGTGCAACTGCTCGAGTCACGCGGCGAACTCGAAAACACGCTCATTATCTTCATGGGCGACAACGGCCTGCTCGAAGGCGAGCATGGCATGGTCGACAAGCGGACGATGCACGAGCCGAGCATCCGGATTCCGATCATCGCCCGGGGCCCGGGGCTGCCCGCCGGGAAGGTCGTGGAGCGGCAGGTGCTCACGGAAGACATCGCCCCGAGCGTGCTCGACCTCTGCGGGGCACCGCCGATTGCGAAGACCCAAGGCCGTTCGTGGAAGATGCTCTGCAACGAGGGCGATCCCGACTGGCGCATCGCCTGGCTCTACGAATACAACTACGAGAAACAGTTTCCCTACACGCCCAACATCCGCGGCATCCGCACCGACCGCTTCAAGTTCGTGCACTATCCGCATGGCGACGGCATGGCCGACCGCCATCTGCCGGAGATGTACGACCTCGCGGCCGACCCCGATGAGCGGAACAACCTGGCCGTCGATCCTGCCCACGCGGCGACGCGGGCGGATCTCGAACGCCAGCTCGCCAGCTTGCTGACGTCTTTCGGACTCACGCCCGAAAAAGACACGATGCCGCTCGACGAGGGCATCAAGTCGGCACTGCCCGACCAGAAGATCCGCTGAAGCGAATATCTCGATACGTCTCGCGCACCCGATCGAGGAGTCCGCGAGGGGCTGCCCATGCCCCGAGAGCCGGCGTTGCTCGGGCACCGATCCGTCTCAGCGGATTGGTCGGCGCAGGCAGGATGCCGGAGCGCAGTCAGCATCGAGTGAGCGAAGGGTAGCGGGCACCGATCCGTCTAAGCGGATTGGTCGACGTAGCGAACGTCCGGCGACGGGGCTTGGGCAGCCCCGAAGCCGATGCCACGCCACGCCCCCCTACAGCCCGCGGCCGCGGAGCCAGTCGAGTGCCCGGTTGGGCCAGTCCGACGTGCCGGCGGCGTTGTCGCGCTTCCGCATCCCAAAGCCGTGACCGCCCGCCTCGTAGATGTGGAGTTCGGCCGGCACCTTCGCCTCCAAGAGCGCGAGATAGAGGGCCGCCGCCGACTGCGGCAGCGACGCTGCATCGTTCGACGCCTGCGCGATGAACATCGGCGGTATGCCCGAGTCGATCGTCACGTCGGATCGCACGCCCTTGCCGTCAACTCCGCCCACCTTCCACGGATAGACGAGGACCACCGCATCGGGCCGCGCCGATCCAGCGGCAGCGGCCGGTTCGAAGCGGGGCGGGTTGGCCGCGGCCACGAGCGCCGTCTGGCCACCGGCCGAAAACCCGAGCAGGGCGATCTTTTGTGGATCGAGCTGGTATTCGTCCGCGCGGCGACGGACCTCGTGCACGGCCTTCTGCGCATCGAGCACGGGGCCAGCGTTGGGATTCTCGAGCTTGCCCGTCGGCACGCGATGCAGCAGCAGAAACGCCACGAACCCACGCTCGTTGAACCACCGGCAGATGTCCGAACCCTCGTGCTCGTCAGCGAGAATGCTGAAGCCGCCACCGGGAATGACGATCACGGCACTGCGAAGCTTCGCCGGATCGGCCCTCGGGATGTCGTAGACAACGAGTCTGGGATTGGAGACGTTCGACCGCCGCGAGATGCCATCCTTGCCGATCTCCACCTTCTCGGCTGGCTCGGCCGGCACGCGGGGCTCGGGCACGCCTTCCGGCCAGAGCCGAATCTCACGCGGCTCGGCCGCCGAGACGGCCAAGCAGCCCAGCAGCATGAGTACAGACGTGGCGCAGGAAACAGCGTTCATCAGAGAACCTCCCAGAAAACCTTCAAGCGAAACTCCCAAAAACAGCACAGTCCCGCTCGGCAGCGTGAGCAGAGCGAATGGAATGGACCGGCGCTGTCGAACGCACAGTCTACGAGAAAAGTCTGGCACAGAGTGGCGGGAGCCAGATACAGTTGTCGATCCTCATCTTTGCTCAGCCCTTCAGCCTCACGGATTCCCAGCCCATGACTGCCGGCCGCCAGCCCGACCCGCATTTCGCCGCCCTGCCCCTGATTGCGATTCTCCGCGGCATCAAGCCCGACGAGGTCGCGGCCGTCGGCCGCGCGCTCTACGAGTCGGGCTTTCGACTGATCGAGATTCCGCTCAACTCGCCCGATCCGCTCGAGAGCATCCGCATCCTGTCTGCCGAACTCGGCGATCGCGCCCATGTCGGGGCCGGCACCGTCCTGCAGGTTGATCAGGTCACGGAGATCGCCGCCGGCGGCGGCACGCTCATCGTTTCGCCCAACGCCAATCCCGAGGTGATCCGCGCCACGAAGGCAGCGGGGCTGCTGAGCTTCCCCGGCGTCGCCACGCCCACGGAAGGCTTTGCCGCACTTGAGGCCGGCGCCGATGGGCTGAAGCTGTTTCCCGCCGAGCAGATCGGGCCGGCGGTGGTGAAGGCGTGGCGGGCGGTGTTTCCGGCAGCCGTGCCACTCGTGCCGGTGGGTGGCATCACGCCGGAAAACATGGGCGGCTTCGTCGCTGCAGGCGCCAGCGGCTTCGGGCTGGGTTCGGCCCTCTACAGGCCGGGTCAATCGGCGGACGAGGTTCGTGGATCGGCGGCGGCCTACGTTGCAGCCTGGAGAGCCTGCCGCTGAAACTCGCCGTCTTCACCGCAGTGCTTTGTCGGGGCTCGTGTCAGATCTGTTCGTCCCGGCTGCGATGAATCCAAAAACCGCTCAGACTTCCCAACCGCGGCGATACTGCCGGCGGAGCATGGAGTTGACGTCGTCGCGGCTGCTCTTCATGGCGGCCGCGTCCCAGTCAAACTCACCCTGCACTCGGTAGGCGATGTTGGCCAAGAGCACGCTCTCCGACAGCGGACCGGTGTAGTCGAAGTTGCACGTGGCAGGCGTGCCGCCACGACACGCGTCGAGCCATTCGCGATGAAAGCCCGGCGACTTGGGGATCGTCTGCGTGGGGCCCTCATAGCCGGTGAATTTTTCGGCGGGCAGAAGCGACCAGGCATCGAACCCGCAGATGAGCATCCCATAGGTGCCGATGAAGAGCGTGTTTTTCTTTTCAGCGAGTTTACCGTCGATGCCTCGTTCCGCGAGCACCGGCGGCAGTCCCTGATACCAGTGCACACTCACCGCCGGCCATGACTTTCCATCGGCTCCCGTGCGTGCCGGGAAGTCGAGCCGGCTGGCAAGTGATTTCGGCGTCCGCTTGGAGTCGGGCTCTGGCCCACTGCCGCTGACATGCACCGGATGCGCGAGGTCGAGCGCCCAGAACGGAATGTCGAGGATGTGGCAGCCCCAGTTGCCGGTCTCGCCGGTGCCAAACTCCCACCAGAACCGCCAGTCGTAGGGCGCGAAGCCCTTCGTGTAGGACCGCTCGGCTGCGGGCCCGAGCCAGAGATCCCAGTCGAGCCCGGCGGGCACCGGCTGCGGCTCGCCCGCCATGTCAGGCAATGCGGGCATCCCGCGGGAACTGGCGATCCACGAGTGCACCTCTGTGATCGTGCCGAGCAGGCCCGACTTCACGATCTCGACGCCGTCGCGAAGGCCTTTGAGCGCATGCCGCTGCGACCCGAGCTGCGTGGCGAGGCCTTTCTTGCGGGCAGCCTCCGTCAATCGCCGCACCTCCTCCACCTCGTGGGCGAGTGGCTTCTCGAGATACACATGCTTGCCGCGTTCCATCGCCCACCAGGCGGGATGAAAGTGCGTGTGGTCGGGCGTGCTGATCACGACGGCGTCGATCTGCTTCTCGAGAGCATCGAACATCTTGCGAAAGTCGGTGAATTTGGTCGCCCCGGGGTGCTGCTCGTAGGCCTTGCCGGCCCGCACGTCGTCGACGTCGCAGAGCGCCACGATGTTCTGGCTACTCACGCCTTTGAGATTCGGCACGCCCTGGCCGCCGAGGCCGACGACGGCGATGTTGAGTTTGTCGGAAGGGCCCTCTGCCGGCGGCTCACCATAGCCGTGTGTGGCGAAGAATCCGGGGCCGACGGCCGCAGCCGCCGTGACGGTGGCAGCGCCGACGGTGAACGTGCGGCGAGAGACTGCGATTGAAGATTGACGAGCGTGCTGGTTCATCGTTTTCCCTTCATAGCGTGCTCTGCTGCTTCCCTCTTACGTTCCTGGACGGAGCATATGCTACCGCCTCTGTCCCCGCCTCAAAATCCAGACTCCGACGCGTCGGCGTCGATTTCGCTTGCTAACGTTTTCCAAGGAAATCGTGGCGATCAATCGTTGCCTCCGGATCGGGCAGTCGATAATTTTTCGTGAAGGTTTCTTTGGCTCTTTGCGGCGGTGACACGAACAACGTGTGGGGAAATGACATGAGGGGACAAAGCACATCGGATCACGAGTACCGCCAAAGGCTTCCACACGGTAGCTCTCGCGGCTTCACACTCGTTGAGCTGCTCGTTGTGATCGCGATCATCGGCACGCTCGTCGGCCTTCTCCTCCCGGCCGTCCAGACCGCCAGGGAAGCAGCCCGACAGACGCAGTGCGGCAACAACATGAGGCAGTGGTCCCTCGGCATGCAGACCTACCACGACACCTACGGCGCCCTGCCACTGGGCGCGACCGACTTTCCATGCACCAAGCACACTTGGTTGCCCAGCATGTGGGCGTTCATCGAGCAGATCGACCTCGCGAATCGCTATGACTGGTCCAACGGAATCATGCTATGGCCCAACGTAAACAACACGACCACCAAGCCTATCCCGGTTTCTGTCGCGCGACTTCCGATCTATTACTGCCCGAGCGATCGCCCGAACGCCTTCGAGACGAACGCCAGCAACTCCCGCACCATGGCACGGCTCAATTACGCCACTAACAGCACGCAGGTCGTCATCTCGGGCACCACCTATCAGGGTCCCTTCGGCAACCCCAACTTCAACGACAAAACGGATTGCCCGAGTGCGTCATTCCGCGCACGGGGCTACACGGGCAAGGAGACCACGAAGTTCCGAAACATCACCGACGGCCTTTCGAAGACGCTGGTTTTATCCGAGGTCAACCTGATCACGACCGACAACGAGAACCCGGTAGATCCCCGGGGCAGCATGTGGTCTGGTATCTGGTTCGACACGAGCATCTACACTCCCAATTCGGGGTTCGATGTCGTCGACAGTTGGTACAAGTTGCCAAACTACAACTGCCAGAACATTCCGCCGTTCCTTCCCTGCCAACCGGTTGCATCGGGCAAATTCAGCCAAGTCGCCCGCAGTCACCACCCCGGCGGCGTGCAGGCCGCATTCGCCGACGGTGCCGTTCAATTCATTTCCGATTCCATCGACACCAGCACATGGCAGGCGATCGGCACGATCAGCGGCGGCGAGACGCTCTCGCCATGACAGAGCATGGAGTCGATCTCAGCCCCACGATCCGATGCTCCAACTGGTTGTCTTGGACGGCAGTGCTGGTGTTCTCCAGTCTGGTCGCGATCGGCTGCGGACCAAGGCGGCCGGTCATGGAAGGATCGGTCACGCTCGATGGCATGCCGATCGACGCGGGCACGATCATGCTCGTTCCGGCCGACGGCAAGGGGCCGATGGCGGGCACCGGGATCACGGCCGGCCGCTACCGCGTGGAGACCGCGGTGGGCCCAAAGAAGGTGTGGATCAACTACCCCCAGAACGACGGCACCAAGATGCTGGATCCGGGGGGCAGCGGTCAGATGATCGACCGTTCCGTCGAATCGGTGCCCGCCCGCTACAACACGAAGACCGAACTCGAAATCACGATCAAGCCGGGTTTGAACAAGCACGACTTCACGCTCGAAGGCAGCCTGGTCGGCAAGCGCTAGGCTTTTCGCGGGTATGACACGCGAGGGGAGCGACCGCAGCCTGAGACGCGTTCGAATCCCTCCCGTGAGGAGGTTCTTTCGAGGGGTTTCCTGGATGTGGTGTAAGTTTTCCCCTTCGCGTCGGAACTCTTTTGTGGGCAAACGCGTGTCCCGTTTTTTCACGACCGTTCCGTCGGAGGGGGAGTTCATGGATGTGACGATCACTAGCAGGGCCGTTTTCGGCCCGCATCGTCCGGAGCGTGGCCATCTCCGGCGAGCCTTCACGCTGGTCGAACTGCTCGTCGTGATCGCCATCATCGGCACGCTCGTGGGCCTGCTGCTCCCGGCCATCCAGACCGCCCGGGAATCAGCCCGCCAATCGCAGTGCGGCAACAACATGAGGCAGTGGGCTCTCGGCACGCAGACCTACCACGACGTCTACGGCGTTTTGCCGCTGGGAGAGAGCGAGTGGCAGTGCACCCAGAGTTCTTGGGTGCCGCTTCTCTGGTCGTATGTCGAGCAGATCGATCTCGCGAATCGTTTTACGTACAACAACCACGTGAGCGCTTGGGGTAACTCGGCCTACGCGACGACCAAGCCTCTGGCGCCTGCGAGCGTGCGGCTTCCCATCTACTATTGCCCAAGCGATCGCCCGAACGCCGTCGCGTGGCCCAACGGCACCGGCTATGTAACGGCGCGGCTCAATTACGCCACCAACAGCACGGTCGTGGTTCGCGGCGGCACCAGCTTTCGGGCCCCCTTCAACAGGGCCTGGCTCAACCCGAAATATGACTGCGTAGGCCCTAGCTGGGTTGCATTCGATGCACGGGGCTACAAGGGGCCGGAGGCGACGAAGTTCCGCCAGATCACCGACGGCCTGTCGAAGACTCTTCTTTTCTCTGAAAGAAACATGATCACGACCGACACGGAGAGTCCAGGAGATCCCCGGGGCAGCATGTATGCGAACTCGTGGTTCAACACGAGCAGAGCCACACCCAATTCGTCCTTCGACATCGTACCCTCCTGGTACGGCGCGCCGAACTACTCCTGCGTGGACATGCCGCCGTTCCTTCCCTGCCAGGCGACGGGATCGGGAAATACGTTCGACTTTGTTGCCCGTAGTCACCACTTCGCCGGCGTACAGGCCGCCTACGCCGACGCATCGATCCAGTTCATTTCCGATTCCATCGACCTCAGCACCTGGCAGGCGATCGGCACGAACAGCGGCGGGGAGACGCTCTCTCCATGACGGAGCACCGCGTCGATTCCTTCATGTCGACCCGACGTTCCGGCGTCTCTGCGTGGCCAGCACTGCTCGTGCTCACTGCTCTCGCCGCGACCGGCTGTGGTCGGTCATCGCCGATCGTCGAGGGCATCGTTACGCTCGATGGCGTGCCGATCGACGCGGGCACGATCGAGCTGTTTCCAGCTGACGGCAAGGGGCCGACCGCGGGCACGGGCATCAAGGCCGGCCGATACCGTATGGAAACCGCAGAGGGCCCGAAGAAGGTATGGATCAACTCCCCGCAGAAGGACGGCACCAAGATGCTCGATCCTGGGGGCAGCGGCCAGATGATCGACCGCCGCGTCGAATCGGTGCCCGACCGCTACAACGCGAAGACCGAACTCGAGATCACGATCAAGCCGGGCCGCAACACGCACGACTTCTCGCTCGAAGGCAGCAAGGTCGGCAAGCGGTAGGGGGAACCGCCGTTTCAGCGGTCTTTTCGACTAGGCTGTAAGGTTTCCTCGCCACGGCGGAAGTCCCTCTTGGACGGGCGTATCCGTCGTCTTTCTGCAGCACTTCTCGTCGAAGGGGAAATCCATGGGTGGCATGATCTCTGGCAGGGCCATTTTCGGTCCGCATCGTCCGGAGCGTGGCCATCTCCGGCGAGCCTTCACGCTGGTCGAACTGCTCGTGGTGGTCGCCATCATCGGCACGCTCGTGGGCCTGCTCCTGCCCGCCGTCCAGGCCGCCCGTGAGGCCGCCCGGCAGTCCCAGTGCTCCAACACGCTCAAGCAGTGGAGCCTGGCGATGCAGACCTACCACGACGTCTACGGCGTCCTGCCGCTGGCGGGCAGCGGCTGGACGATGAATCAGACCACCTGGCAGCCCCTCCTCTGGCCCTACATGGAGCAGGGCAATCTGGCCAACAAGTACAACTACACCGAACCCTGGACCAAGTGGGGACCCAACGTCAACAACCAGCTCGACAACTCCGGTTCGGCACCGCTCACGCGTCGATTGCCGATCTACTACTGCCCGAGCGACCGGCCCGGCGCGTATTTCGCCATGGATGCGGGCGTCGGAACCTTCTACGCCCCGCGAACAAACTATGCGTTGAACGGCACCAGCGTGACGGTATCCGGAAAGACCTTCATCGGGCCCTTCAATAAGACCTACACGTCGAACGTCGGCAGTACCTGGACGTCCTTCGAGCCTCGCGGCTACAAGGGCTCCGAGGCGACCCGTTTTCGAAATATCACCGATGGCCTCTCGAAGACGCTGCTCATGTCGGAAGTCAACATGTGGACGTCGGATTCAGGATCACCAGTCGACCCCCGCGGCCAGATCGTGTCGATCAAATTCGATGCCTCGATCACGCCCAACGCGATGTTCGACAAGGTCCCGAACTGGTATGTCGCCCCGAACTACTCTTGCACCGACACCCCGCCGTTTCTCCCCTGCCAGGCCACGGGCAGTGCATTCGTCTACGCCGCCCGCAGCCATCATTTGGGCGGTGTGCAGGCCGCGTATGCCGACGGCGCCGTGCAGTTCGTCGCCGACCTGATCGACCAGGGCACGTGGCAGGCTCAGGGCACCATGAACGGCGCTGATTGATTGAACGCCCTCCACAGCCCCTCGCACCGCATCATGGAGCACTTCGGCATGTCGCGTTTTTGTCGTTTCTCATCCGCTATCATCCTGGTGGCGGCATGCTGCCTGACCGTTGCCGGCTGCGGGAAATCGAAGCCGACGATGGAAGGACTGGTGACGCTCGATGGCGTGCCGATCGAGAAGGGCACGATCATGCTGATACCGGCCAAAGGCAAGGGGCAGAGTGCGGGCGGGGGCATCCTCGCCGGCCGATACCGGATCTCGGCCTCCGTGGGGCCGATGCGGGTGCTGATCAACGCCGCCCGCCAGGACGGCAAGATGCCCGATCCCTTGAACCCCGGGAGCGGGGTCATGGTCGACCGCTACGTCGAATACGTGCCCGATCGCTACAACGAGAAGACGGGGCTCGAAGTCACGATCGTAGAGGGGTTGAACAAGCACGACTTCGCGCTCGAAGGCGGGACCGTCGGCAAAGCCAAGCAGTGACCGCCGACGTTCGCCTCAGACGTTCGGCCCCGTCAGTGCAGCGGCTTGAGTGACACGACGTATTCGACCAGTGCCGCAAACTCCGCCGCTGTGAGGTCATCGACGAGGCCGGCTGGCATCACCGATACCGGCGACGTGGTGCGTTCCTCGATCGAATCCGTTGGTATGTCGTGCTCGGCACCCATCGCGTCGCGAATGACCACGCGGTTGGCCTCCTCGACCACCACGAAGCCGGTGAGCGCCCGGCCGTCGTCGAGTGTGAAGATGTTCGTGGCAAATCCCTGCGCGATCGACTTGTTGGGGTCGAGGATCGCCCATGCGAGATCGGGACGCTTGTAGATCGCGGCGGCGTTGGCCAGGCTCGGCCCCTTGATCGGCTCGCCTGGCTTCACGGCATGACACTTCACGCAGCCCTGCCGCGTGAAGAGCTGCTCGCCCAGCGACACGTCTCCCTTCATGCCCGCCACCTGCTCGATCACCTGATCGCGGCCGAGCCCCTTGAGCGGCACGCGGACGGCCTGCGACTCGGCACGAAGCTTGGCGGCGTCGAGCTTCAGGTGCCGCAGCGTGCCATCGGCGGCTTTGGCGAGCTCGGCGGCGGTGGCGTCCTGCGGACTCGCCGCGGCGGCATCGAGGAAGGCGAGCAGATCGCCCGCCAAGGCCTTTTCGTCAGTGAGCCGCATCGCCTCCATGATCTGCCGGGCCCGCTTCTCACCAGATGCCAGACCGGTCCGCAGCAGTTCGGCGGCCTGCTTGCGGTTTTCAGGGGTTGCCGGAACCCGGCCCGTGAGGCGGCAGAGACAGCCGTCGGCGAGGAGAGCCCCGCGGCCATCCATTCGCTCGGCCCGCTCGCTCAAATATCCGATGTGCTTCTCCAGCTTCGGCGACCAGAGCAGCACATGGCGGGCCTTCTCGATCATGATGCGGTCGGGCGGCGGCACGTCCCACATCGCGGCGACCGTCTCCAGCGCCGCCGCAATGCTTTCCGCACTGTCGCCTCGTGCGAGCGCGAGAGCAGCTTCGCACCGGATCGTAGCCGACCTCGAGGTGTCGGCTACCGCCTTGATCAGGAGGGGCACCGCACTCGGAGGCGGCGTGTCCTCACCGCCGAACTGCCGTACGAACGTGTCCATGACGGCCGGATCTGCCTCGGCCATGGCGATGAGTTTGTCGATGGCCGGCGCCGACCTGAGCCGATGCCTGGCGAACTCGCCTGCCAGAAACACCGTGTCTTCGGCATCGGACGCAGCGAGTGACTCTTCCAGCACGGCGGCGATCTTTTTCGACTCGCCCCACTCCTCCGGCTGATGCACGGGGCCGCGGGTATCCGGGCGGGTGCCCCAGAAGCCGCCATTCCATTTCTCGCTGTCGATGAAATGCTGACGGCAGAGGGCCGTGAGCAGTCCGCGACGCACCTCCCGGTCTCCGGCAGCCACAGCCCTCAGACGGGAGATCAGTCCATCCACCGCGGCAGCGTCATGAAGCGTGCCGAGCACGCGGAGTGCGGCGGCACGGCGAGCGGTGGGTGCGGCAGAGTCATCGAGCACGACAAAGCAGGCGTCAGCGGCGCGGAGTGACCGCAGCGACTGCTGCGCCGTGTGGGCCACAATTCGGTCGGAGTCGTCGAGCAACGGCACGACCGCCGCCGCATCGGCCTTGAGCTCGAGTCGAGCGACCGCGCGGGCGGCTTCACGCCGCGTGCGGGCGTCGTTGCTCGCGAGCCCCGCCACGATGACGGGGCGAGCGGCAGCGATCGTCGCGGCCGCGACGGGCATGGGCACATGATCGGCCATCGCCCGGATCGCCCAGGCGGCCACTGTCGGGTCGGCGGCCAGCTTCACGAGCACTGCAGCGTCGTCGGTGCCGAGCCCCTGCGCGAGCGTGAACATGGCTGCCACTCGGGAGGCCAGCCGCTTCGAGCCATCGGCCGCGAGTGACTCGAGCCCGGGACGCGCAGCGTCGATGAGCCCGCGACGCAGGATCGCCCGCGAGGCCTCCATCCGCCGACGGTGGCTCGCGCCGCCAAGAACCTCGAGCAACTGGGGCACCTCGATCGTGTCGAAGTCCGGCACAGCAGTTGGCTGGAAACCGTCCGGCGTGAGCCGCGCGACGTAGCCCACGTCGGGACCGTTCCACTGAAACACCGCCCCGCGCCAGCTCGTCACCGCGATCGCCCCGTTGGCATCGACATCGAGGTCGTTCACGCGAGTGGCGCCGAAAAACTCCCTCTGATCGGCCTTGAACGTCGCCCCATCCGGGGTGAGCCGGTGCCCGTAGACCCAGTTGCGACCCCAGTCGCAGGTGAACGGCATGTCGTTCCACTCCGCTGGGATGCCAGGCTCGTCGATCCACGCGGCGCCGGTGCCCGACCCGCCGCCATAGTCGGCCATGGGGGCGACGCACTCGTCGCGAAAATGCTTGTAGAGCCGCGGGTAGCCATGGTCGTCGAGACCGGTGAAGTGATGAAACCGCACATCCCAGCCGTCGCCGTCGTTGGTGTTGTCGCGGGCAACGAGGTCGAGCAACGGGCTCACGGCCGCTTCGAGGATGTTGCGGGTGCCACGGGCGAAGACTTCCAGCCCGCTGCCGTCGGGCCGCACGCGAACGACCCCACCTCCGCGGAGCGTGAGCGTTCGCCCATCGGTGCCCTTCGCGTTCAGGCAGCCAAAGTCGCCCAAGGCCGCATAGAGCCAGCCGTCGATGCCGAGTTCGAGTCCGTTGGAGGTGTGGTCCGCCGAGCGGTTGTCGAGACCGAAGCCCACGTTCTCCACGAGGACCTTGTGTTCCTCGGCCACGCCATCTCCATCGCCATCGCGAAACATGCTGATCGTCGGCGGATGAAGCACGTAGATCCGGTCATGATCCCAGACGACGCCCCGCGGACTATCGACATCGGGCACAAAGTCGACCGACTCGTCGGCGCGGCCATCGCCGTCGATATCCCGCAGCCGCACGATCCTCCCACGATGCTTGTCCCGTGCGGTCGAGCCATTGCCGTCGCTCGCCACATAGAGCGTGCCGTCCGGCGCCGCCGAGACAAACACCGGATAGTTGACCAGCGGCGGCCGGGCGAAGATCGTCGCCGAGAATCCCGCCGGCACCTTGAGATCGCTCCGCAGGTCGCCGTCGCGAGGCAGTTGGCCGGAATTGGGCTTTTCAGCCGTCTGCGTGCCGGTGACGAGCGACGCGAGCCGCCAGTGCCCGCCTTCATGCCCCAGCGGCAGCCGGCCCGTCGTTCCATTTGCGTGCCGGCTCATAAGAGTCATCGTCGGGGGCAGGAGCCACCGCGCCGCATGCTTCTCGGCAAGCGACTTCCAGGCGGCGACGTCTTCCGCCGACGGCGGTTCCAAGACCACCGACGCCGACTCACCATCGGCGAACGCCTGCAGGTCGTTCTCCTTCGGCCAGACTCGCGTCGTCCCCGGTTTCCACGGCAGCGCATAGCCCAACACTTTTCCTTCGTGCTTCGCGATCGCCCGGACGGCATGGCCACGAACCGCATCCGCTCCAATGTCGAGGGCGTCAGCGGCGACGGGAGTCTCCTCCGAGGAGACCAGTCCGCTCTTCGGGTTGTTCTTGTCAGGCGCGGGAGGCAGGTCCTTGAGCCAGACATCCGTGAACTGCACCTTCATCGGGCCGCCCACGTGCAGTTGCAGGGCGATCACCCCCGAGAGCCTGCGGTGGGCCGCGTCGTGATCGACGAGCTCGAGCACCTTCTCGCCGTTCTTCGTGAACTCGATGCGGTTGCCGACTACGCGGATGCCCGCCTCGTTCCAATCGTTCCTGCGATGGATCGACCGTAACTTCGTGTCGTCGGCCAGCACGCCGGTCCGCCACCGCCGGCCGTCGAGTGCGATCACCGCGGAAGTCCCGGGCGGGATGCCGAGACTTCGCAGACTTCTCTCCTCGTAGAGCAGCCCGTCGATGTCTCCGCCGGGAGAGAGGTCGTATTGATAGCCGCCCACGCACCACGGATGCACCGCGTCGAGCACGAGCGAGCGAATCTGGATACCGGAGTTGCCCCCGGTCTGAAAACGGTATTTCAGTCGCAGTTCGAAGTTGTCCGGCGCAAAGCGATCCGGACCCGGTCCCTCCCGCACCAGAAACGTATTCTGCTTGAGCGGATTGTCGGCGGTCGTGAAGCCGGTGATGGCACCGTCCTCCACGGTCCAGCGGCCCGTTTCGCCCGACCAGCCGGCCAGATCCGTGCCGTTGAAGATCGGCCGGAAGCCGGCAGGCACCTCGGCGGCAGCCGCCATCAGGCAGCTCAGCCAGAGCATGGCCGCAGAACAGCATCGGCTCAGCACACACCGCATCATCGATAGGCCTCGCGAACAGGTGACGTTAGTCTTCCGATGCGACCACGAGCGAAGCCCGCTCGACAATGATCGACCCGGTCTTGCCGCCAAATGCGTTGAGCAGCACGAACGCCCGCACGGCGACCGTGCCGGCGGGCGCCTCGGCGGCGATCATACCCGCCACGTAACGGTTGACAGGCGTGCCGGCCCGCAGGAAATGCCGCTGGGCGTCACCGATCATCCGCCGGTTCGCGTCGATAAACTCGATCTTCACGATGGCGCACTGCCGGCCGGAGAGCAGATCATTCGCCGGCTGCGCGGCCACGGCCTCGAACACGACGAGTTGCCCGTCGATATCGCCCGTCACCACCTCCTGCGCCACAAGCGGCCAATACACGCTGCCGCGGGAGTGAATCTGCACGGCAGAACCACCGACAGGCTCGACCCGCACGATGCCGTCGCTGCCGCCCGACGCCATCCATCCGGTCGTACGCGGATCGAGCGACGCCCGTTGCCCCATCTCGGGCAACGATCCCGACCCAACCCCATGCATGTTGGGATCGGCCAACCGCTCTGGGAACCGCTCGAAGATGTCCCGATCCGCGTCCCGCAGCTTCGCAACCTTCGCCTCATCCTTCAGAAACCCGATGTCGTCTTTCCACCCCTCCTGATCGATGACGAACGCCTCGCCCTCGTGGACGAGCCGCGAACCACCACCGCCGTCGATCCGCACGCTCCCCTCGGTCACCGCCAGTCGTGTCTGTTGGTTCGATCCCACCGACACGAGGAACTCGGTGCCGAGATCGGTGACCGTGGTGGCGGGCGTGACGACCCGTAGTTCGGTGCCCTTCGACGGACAATGGCATCGCGCCGAGCCCTCACTGAGCTCGAGCGCATTCGCCGCGATCGGCTCGAAGACGGCGGGGCCTTCGATCACGGCCGTGCCGCCGGACTTGAAAAGCATCTCGACCCTTCCCGACACGAGCCTGATCGGCCCCCGGGGCAACGCCCCGTGCCGCAGGCTGAGGCCGACATTCGAATCCGCCCAGACGTCATCCACGGCCGCATTCAGCACCGCGAACGGCGGGGCAGACGACACCGCCCCCGGCACGTCCGCTTCAATCGACCGCGAAGACGACGAGGATGAAGAGGTGGCGAGCCAGCCGACTCCAGCCACTCCCACCGCGACGGCCAACACGATGGCCACAGCACGGCCAGCCCAGCCTGACATTCCGGCGGACTCTCCGCCAAATCGCCAGCGTCCGCGTGCATGGCCGACCGCATCGGGCGCTCGCCCGGCATACTCGTGCTCCAGCCGCAAGGTGGCCCGCAGATGCTGGTGAAACATCGATCGCCGTGCGAAATCGCGGGCCCGCGCCGGATCGGTGGCCGCGAGCGCACCCAACTCATGGCTCTCCTCAGCCGACAGAAGCCCATCGAAGTGACGCGACACGAGCTGCTCGTATCGATCCGCATCGCGATCGTCGCCGCCCGGCATCGGCCGAGCGTTGTCAACGTTGCTCATGCGGTCCCCTCGCCTTCAGCAGCCATCAGTGTGCGACCGATGCACTTCGACACCGCATCGCGGCCCCGATGCAGCATCACCCAGACGGCGTTGGTCGTCATGTCGAGCGAGTGTCCGATGGCCGCGGGCTTGAGGCCATGCAGATACCGCATCTCCATCACGCGCCGGGTCTTGCCCTTGATCTGGGCCAGGCATTTCTGCATCGCTGCCAGTCGCTCGGCCGACTCCCCGGCCACCTGCTCCTGAGCAATAGCCATCGCGCTCAAGATTCTGTCGTCAAAGAATACGAGTCGTTCTCCGGCCCGCCGTTCGTAGTGTCGCAGAATGATATTTCTCGCAATGCCCAGAGCCCACGGCGTGAATGGCCGCGAACGGTCGTAGTCGTCGAACTTCATGACCACCGTCTCGGCCACCTGAGAGACGAGATCTTCGCTGTGCTGGAAATCGACCACCGCCCCGGCGATCATCGCGGCCACCACCGGCTGGGCCTCCGACCAGAGCCGGGAGAGCAACAGCATCTGAACCTGATGCGGATCGGGCTGCGGCGAGGCCGATCCCGGGATGGCAGGGGGGCGATTCGTCATAACGGACCCTTCAGACATTCTTCCGAAAAATCGCCTCGTCCTTACATAAGGAGGCGGGGGGTGGTCGTCCTGACGCCATTTCGCGGTCGTGTGGCTAAAAGGAACTCCCCGACAGTCCAACTCCCGGTTTCGTCGATAATCCAGCCTGAGTAGAATAGTATCCTGGCGTGAGTGCCCGCCCGTTCGCCCACCTGATTGCTGGTCGCCATGCCCGGTATCCGAAAGACATTTTGGACGGCCCTCGGCTGCGTCGGATGGCTCGCCGCTGGCCTGCTGTCCGCAGCGCCGCCGGCCGCCGAAGACCACCCCGGCCTGGCCATCTACCGCGAGCACTGCGGCCGCTGCCACGGCGATGCCGGCGCCGGCACCAAGGACGTGCCCGAACCGCTCGTCGGCGACCGCTCGGTCAACCAGCTCGCGGCCTACATCGACGAGACGATGCCGGAGGACGATCCGTCAAAGGTCACCGGCGACGCGGCCCGGCAGGTGGCAGAATACATCCACGCCGCCTTCTACTCGGCCGTGGCCCGCGATCGCAACCGGCCGGCCCGCGTGGAACTCTCCCGGCTCACGGTCCGGCAGTATCAGAACACCGCCGCCGACCTGATCGCCAGCTTCCGCAATCGCGGCCCAGGCATCGACAGCCGTCACGGCCTGCGGGCCGAGTATTTCCACACGCGCGACTTCAACCGCCAGACAGGCCTTGTCTACGAGCAGATCGATCCGCAGGTCGATTTTGATTTCGGCCTCGAGGGCCCCGACCCGGAGCGGTTCCAGCCCAACCGCTTCGCGATCCGCTGGACAGGTTCGATCGTGCCTGCAGAGACTGGCGTGTACGAGTTCGTGATCCGCACGGCTCATTCCGCGAAGCTCGCGTTGAACACGGCCTCGTACGAGCCGCCGCTCATCGATGCCTATGTGAAGTCGGGCAACGACACCGAATACAAGGCGAACATCCTGCTGCTTGGCGGCCGCAGCTATCCGCTGCGGCTCGAATTCTCGAAGGCCAACCAGGGCGTCGAAAAAAAGAACGAGCATCCCACCCACGCCTCGATGCAGCTGCTCTGGAGGCCGCCGCACGGCGTGCTCGAACCGGTGCCCGAGCGGTGCCTGATTCCGCACGATAGCGCCGAGGTGTTCGTCCTCAAAACGCCGTTCCCCCCCGACGACAAGTCGATCGGCTACGAGCGGGGCACGAGCGTGTCGCCGGAATGGTTTGCCGCGGCCACCTCTGCCAGCGTTGAGATGGCCGACTACGCGCTCGACCACATCGAGCACCTGGCCCACACGAAGCGCGACAGTGCCGATCGGGCCGACAAGCTCAGACAGTTCGCCACGACCTTCGCCACCCGGGCCTTCCGTCGGCCACTCAGCGATCACGTGCGGGCGCTCGTCATCGACCGGCCCTTCGCCGATGCCCCCGACCTCGACGCTGCGCTCAAGCGGTCGATGCTGCTCGTGCTGGGATCGCCGCGATTTCTTTTCCATACGGAGGCGGCCCCGCCACCGGCCGCGGAGACCGAGGCGGCCGCGAGTGGAAAACCCGACGCCTTCGCAACCGCGGCCCGTCTCTCGTTCGGCCTCTGGGATTCGATCCCCGACCAGCCGCTCTGGGACGCCGTCACCAAGAACCAGCTCGT
>Ga0214919_10003014_pt1 | contig 25907 bp, 18 predicted proteins | sample LL1503_MetaG_FD_177994 | JGI IMG/M metagenome (GOLD analysis project Ga0214919, IMG submission 177994) | Freshwater microbial communities from Lake Lanier, Atlanta, Georgia, United States - LL-1503 | ecosystem: Environmental > Aquatic > Freshwater > Lake | place: USA: Georgia | collected...
CATATCATTATACACTTGTTGCCCTAATAACATTGGTAGCCACATACCCTCATCAGCATAACTGCGAAATAAAGTAAGCACAAGTGCTAGGGAAATAAAAATCTTTTTCATAATTGATTATATTATAGAAGCAATTTAATTAAAATAATTAGGTTGGGGTATGATATTACTTAGAAATTCATTTTTATTGACAAGCAATTAGCTATAAAGGTAAAAAACTAAACATCCATTTTACTGGATTTTGCCAATCTTTAGCTTTAAAACTTGCAACAGGACTTTTTATAAGTACATAATTCCACCCTTTTTTTAAAAGAATTTGAGTGGGTGGTCTTGTCTCGTAATTCTCATCAATTAAAGGAATTTCTGAGTTTCCTTTTTCCCCGGCCCGGGCCCATTTAGGAGGGACAATCATATTATTATTTACCCAGATTTTGCTATTTCTTTCATCCCATTCATTTAATGGGGGGCTATCCGATGCAGTTGAACGAGATAAATTATTAAATCCTATCCAAAAGTTTTTCAATTCGGCTTTATCGCTCCATATTTTAGTTACGGCATAATAAGTTACACTATCATTTTGGTTGGATAAATGTGATTTAATCATTGGGTCCCAAAAATGTCTGAGCCAAATTGTACTGCCGTAAACTTTTAAATTATTTATATTTTGAATGGAATCTAGCTGCTCCATTTTTTCAATATTAAATGGCTTGCTTGTATTGCCATTATTATCAAAAGGGCCAACTAAAGTCCATTCAATTTGACTTTGTTTAAAGTACGGAAAAGATACCTTTTTAAAATACTTTTCTTTATGAATTAATAATCGTGATTCAAAGTTTTTAAATGCCGAATACTTTTCTGATCCTGGAATACTAATGTCAGTTGCATAATTTTCCCAACCACCCCCTGACCAACATCTTTCAGAGAAGGTTAGTAAAACAGGGTACACTGCATTCATATTAATTAAATCAGTTTCTTTTGTAACATTGCGATCAGGCCAATTACAAAGTGTTGCGCCTAATTTAAAATCATCGCCAACAGTGGTATCACAAATTTTATGATTAAATGTTGCCACCACTCCATCAATTGGATCAAAATGATTTAGGTATAGATGTCTAGAGTCTACTGAAGGATATTTTGTTTTTGGTTTTGTTCCTCCATTCCACATTTGTAAAGTAGTGCCTTCTGGCAATACGCCACCAGGATTCCAAGCTATGACTTTTTTATTTTTAGATCTCAGTAAATTTGTCATTTGTGGTAAAAAATCAGGATTTGAAATAGTAACTTCATCTCCGCCAATATGAATTATTGGCACATTTAACTCATCACAAATCTCAGTTAGTATATTCTTACATATTGCCGTCCCTTTTTCACTTTGCATATCAACGCCCATTGCTCTTTTGAATGCAGCACTATGTCCAGGCATATCAATTTCCGGAATGAGGGTAATATATCTTTCGTTACAATAATTAATTAAATCTTTCATTTCCTCAATAGAATAATATTTTCCTGGATTACGAAGCATATGTTTAGCAGCGGTAAGCTGTGGATATTTTTTTGATTGTAATCGCCAGGCAATATCTTCGGTTAGATGAAAATGAAATATATTCAATTTGTATGCAGCCATCACATCAATTTGTTGTTTTATTTGGCTAACAGATTGATAATTCCTACCAACATCAATCATAAACCCACGCCATGAAAAAGCCGGCGAATCATCTATTTCACACCCACTAATCACATTGCCTTCCGAAAGTTGTTTAAAGGTTTGAAGCGCATTATATAAGCCATGTGAGGTAGCTGTTTCAATCTTTATTGAATTTGCTGATATTGTTAAACTGTATGATTCATCTTTATTGTTATTGGGCGAACTATCTTTCATCCATAATTCAATTGCTTTTTCTCCTGGATATATTTTTAATTTAATTTGAACTGAAATATCTTTTGATGCCAAAAATTTTTGGAAATTTCGAGCTTCCTTTTGAAAAATAGGATTACTAATATAAATTGCTGTATAATTTTTCAGCGAATATTTTTCCTTGTTCCAAGTTATTTTTTTAGGGTATGGAATAAGTGCAGGCAAATGATCTACTTGATCATAAATAGCTTGTTTCGATTCCCCACCATGATTTGTTAGAAGGTGTATTTTAAAATTTGAAGCAGGTGGATGATAATGTGTCGAAAATAAATTATCGGCATCAAAAGGTTGTCGTATATGGGATAGTGCCGACTTTGCTACTAAAAGCAGGAGGCAACAAAAAATAATATTCAAGGTTTTTTTCATGCTTAGGTTATTTTTTAATTATAAGTCCGGTAAAGAAAATGCTACATAGCTATCGCCTCTAACACCGCCCTTCCATTTAGAACCACCACAAGCAATAACAACATATTGTTTGCCTTTTACTGAATAAATAGCTGGTGTAGCAACGCCCGGAGCTGGAAGATTAGTTTCAAATAATAATTTTCCTGTTGTTTTATTATACGCCCTGAATTTACCATCCGCTGTAGCGCCTATAAACAATAAACCGCCTGCTGTTACAACAGATCCCCCATAATTTTCCCTACCCGTTGTTGGGATTCCTTTCTTTTTAAGTTCTTCAAATTCTCCAAATGGTATTTTCCATAAATATTCTCCTGTGTTTAAATTAATTGCATTTAATGTCCCCCATGGTGGCTTTATAGCAGGATACCCTTCTTTTGTTAGGAATTTATTATAACCAGTAAAATCATACAATGATCTTGGGGGTCCGTCTTCTTTTTGTTTACGACCTGTGTAAGCTTTTTTTTGTTCAGCCTTAAGATTTAATATCAAAGATGCTAAAGCATCTTTTTCCGCTTTGCTCAAGTTATTAAATCCGGGCATCATCCTTTTTCCCGTGGAAAGCAGTTCCTTGAATTGAGTTGCATTGTATTTCTTGTCCATACCTATAATTGCAGGATAATTCCCACTACCTTGTTGTTCAGTTCCATGGCATGACATACAATAACGTGTATATAAAGCCCCTCCTGCTTCCAAATTAGTGGTCATTTTTTCCTTGTATTGTTTACTTGCAACCATTGTAAGTACCCATGCCATTTCACTTGCGTTCACATATAGTATATTGGTTTGGGGGTCCACAGTGGGACCACCCCATTCCCCGCCGCCATCATAGCCTGGGAAAACAATAGTTCCTTGGGTTGAAGGAGGAGTGAAAATGGAGCCAGCGCGAGAGGATTGAAATATCTTTTTAATTTCTTTATAAGAGGAATCGCTTGTTGTTAACTTGTTCAAATCATTTTCAGTTAAAGTATGCCGTGCAAATGGTTTAGGCAATACTGGGAATGGTTGTGTTGGCCACAATTTCTCTTTTTCTAAGCTGGTATTAGTCTGCACGGCTCTTTCTTCAATAGGAAAAAGTGGCGCACCCGTTTCTCTTTCAAAAACAAAAACAAGTCCCGTTTTAGTTGTTTGTGCAACAGCATCTATTTTTTTTCCATTACGATTAATGGTTAATAATGCAGGTGCAGTGGGTATATCCATATCCCATACATCATGATGAACCGTTTGAAAATGCCAAATTAATTTACCTGTTTCTGCATTTAAAGCAAGCAGGCAATTTCCGTACAATCCTTTTCCCAATCTTTGACCTCCATAAAAATCATTGGTTGGGTTTCCTGTAGGTGCAAATAAAATACCTCTTTTCTCATCCAAGCTAAACCCTGCCCAGCTATTGGTTGAGCCAAAGTATTTATAGGCTGCGGTATCTTCCCAGGTTTCATATCCAGGCTCTCCTGGAAATGGAATAGTATGAAAAACCCATTTTTGTTGTCCCGTTTTTACATCAAAAGCCCTAATATCTCCAGGGGTGTTATCTCCAACCAAGCCGCTTACAATAAAGAGGTTTTTATAAATCATTACTGGAGAAGTTGGTGCTATAAACATTTTTGTGGTCTCGCGTCCCAGTCCTTCTTTAAGATCAATGCCTCCATCTTTTCCAAATGATGGTATAAGTTTTCCTGTTGTTGCATTAACTGCAAATGCAATAGCACCTTTTGTAAAAATTATTCTTTTATCTTCTCCTTCTTCCCAGTATGCAACGCCCCTGTTCATATTTACGCTTTCCAGATGCCATGTTTTATTGTTAATGGAATCAGCTGCATCGAATTGCCAAATTTCTTTTCCTGTAATTGCATCAACAGCAAAAAGTTTTAACTTAGGTGATACACCATACAAAACTTTATTAACTATAATAGGGTTGCACTGCATGGGGCCAAAATTTAAACTATCCCCTCCCTCTGAATTATATATCCAGGCAACTTTTAGTTGATGTACATTAGCCGTATCAATTTGTGTAAGTGCAGAATAACGGATGTTTTCTTTTGAACCACCTGTCACTTCCCAGTTCGTATATTTCTCCTTATAAGAACATGCGCAATAAACTTGTATTATCACAAGGATTTTAAAAATATATATTTCTGCTTTTTTCCACATCAGAATTTATAATTAAACTATTAATAATTTTATTTTTTCCAATTGATCACTATAAATTCAATTTTTGCATAGCCTTCTTTTTCATACAATACACCTATTTGGTTATTATTCATCTTTACAAGATCTGAATAAGCGGTAAAGTCTTTTGCACCTTCAACTGAAGACTTGTCTATTGGTATGCGCTTTGGCCATGTTTTACCTTCATCAAAACTTATTCGCAGGGTCAAGTTGTCACGGCGTAAAGTATCAGCAGCATTTGAAAAAGCAAGAATATTTTTTTTATTTTTAGTTCCAATATTTAAAATACTGCCTTCACATACTGGGTCTGGAAGTTGATTGTCAAAATAGCTCGTATCCCAATTTGCCCCACCATTACTACCTATTACAGCTAGTCTAGCTTTAATATGTCCACTTTGATTTCTAGCATTAAGCATAACTCTGTTGTTAGAAATTTCAGCAGCTGTTGATTCATTACTTCCAGGGACATTCACTGTTTCGCTAAGTTTAAAAGATTTTCCGTGATCATCTGAATAATAAGCATGCGCATTATAATCCATAAAATTAGGTAATGGTGCTCCTGAAGAATGGTTTGCTGCAATAAATATTCTTCCGCGATATATTCCTTCTAAAATTTGTAAACCATGGCCTGGTGTATTCGCGTAACTTCTCCAGTCCTCTTTGAAATTATAAGTTGAACTAACTTGAGGATAATTTGGGCGATGGGTTTGTGTGGTAATATTTACACCTTCGCTCCATGTAAACCCGTTATCTATAGATGTTTTATACCAAACCTCTCTAACACCTTTACCTTTCCTTATTTCACCTTCATGATTATTACCTGTATTGTAAAATAAAAAAATCCTGCCATTGGGATAGGCTGGATCTGTATTGTCGATCACTGGTGCTGGATTGCCCGCCTGTAATAAATCATAGTTAACCACCTTACTTATACTAGTCCAAGTTTTACCATGATCAGTGCTGCGTTTCATAACGATATCAATATCTCCAAAATCGCCGGAAGAATTTACCCTGCCTTCACAAAAGGCCAATAAATCATTATTAAAAGTTTTAATAATAGCAGGAATGCGAAAACTTTTATAGCCCTCCGTACCTGAAATAAAAACAGATACCTTTTTATTTTGGGAAATACAAAAATTAATTTGTGTTAAAATTGCTAATAGCAATAGCGTTATTTTTTTCATTTTACTGATATTTTAAATGTTGAAGCTGGTAAGAGAGATTGATTTATTAAGTTTCCAATTGAATATGGCTGCCAACCATAATATATAAATTCAGGTTTTATGTTTGTATTTATGATAATATTATTTTTAGTTATAGTTGCGGGAATTGGGTTACGACCATCCAGAGAAAAGCCACGTAAAATAGTCGAGTCAGAGGTTTTGAGTAAACCGCCAGTATGTTTAAATGTAATAATAATTTTATTGTTTATAAAATTTGCCGCAATGGGTTCTGGACCAGAATACGCTATATTATGAAAATAGGTTTTAGAAAGCGCTAATAATGCCAGCCTTTCTCCAACTACTTTTTTATTTGTTGGATGCACATCATTTCTAAAACCAAAATCACTTGTTACAGCCATGCCAGTATATGGAATTAATTGAATAATTTTTCTTTGTTCATTTCTAAATTGTGGCCAATAATGTCCTTTATATTTTAACGTATCAATGGAAGATAATTGCGTAAAGTAAAATGGCAGGGTGGGTTGACGCCATATTTTTCGATAATCATTAATCAATAATTTAGTTAATTCACCATATTCAAAAACACGATCTAGTTCTTGTGCATTGCTTTCACCCTGATTACACAAAATTCCAGTAATGGATAAATCAATAAGGGGGCGAATTCCAGATTCAAAAGCGAAGCCAGGCTTAAAAGCATGATTTGAATTAAAAGTATCACTCGATCCGTTGCTATCAGTTTTCCCAAGATTTTGTAACCCTCTTTCTCTAATCCATACAGGCAAGGCATTATTGTTAATCCAATTGCCAAATATTTTATTAGAAAACTTTTTACTTGCCTTAAATGATTCTCTACTAATAAATGTTTCTAGCGGAGCACCGCCAATAGATAGATTAATTAAACCAATGGGGATATTTATTTTATTAATTATATTTTTTCCAAAAAAATATGCTACCGCACTCATTAACCCAGAAGTATTGGTATCAGATTGCTGCCAGGTACCCCTATAAAAACTTTCTGAATTTAGATTATTTTTTATTGAGTCGGTATATAATTGATTATAGGTATTTTTTCCGGCATAAGTAGGATTATACCATCTTAACAAAGCATTATTACAATTACTTTTTTCTTGACTAAAGTGTTCTTCTTTAAACATCGGCCATTCCATATTTGACTGCCCGATACATAACCATATATCTCCAATTAATATATTATTAATTGAGGTGGAATCGGTATTAGTTTTAGCTTTAATTGATTGGGGGGATGCGTTTGCTTTTTCAGCATTAAAAATTACAAACCATGTTGCATCTGATTTTGTTTTGGTGATTTTTTTTTCATCGCCTTTTGATACTTGAATAATAGAACCGGGTTTAGCAATTCCCCATATTTTTATGGGTTGATTGCGTTGAAGTACCATATTATCTGAAAATATTTTATCAAATCTAAGCTGCCCATTTACAATTATAATAGAATAAAAAAATACAATATATATAGTAAAAATAATTTTCATTATTTCTTTTTTAAATATTGATCTAGTATAGAATAACAATACCATTCTTGTCTTGGTAGGTGAAAGGGACCCTTAAATAAATTACCTTTTGCGGTTTGAGCAATGGAACCATCTCTATGTAAATAACCAAACCACTCTCCATTAGTTTTATCATGAAAATGTTGATATGAATAATCATGAACCAACTTATGCATTTGAGCGTATTTTTCTTCACCTGTGACCAAATAGGCTAGCAGTGTTGCTATAATAACTTCATTATGTGGCCACCAAAATTTCATGTCATGCCAATACTCTTGTACTGGTTTATCATAAACATCTTTAAAGTATAAAATACCTCCGTAATGCTTATCCCAGCCTCTATCCCACATATAATCTAACATGCGACAAGCTAGATTAATTAAATTTTTATTGTTATTTTGATATAATGCCTCATGTAAAATAAACCAAGCGCCTTCAATGGCATGTCCTGGATTTAAGGTACGACCATCAATATGATCAATAATACTTCCATCAGGTGCAACCTGCTCCATCACGCACTTAATATCGTCTTTTACAAAATCTCTTTGAATCTCTTCGATCCACTTATTAATCAGCTCATCACATCTTGGGTCTCCAATATTTTCTCTTAGTTGTTGCGCCGTATTAATCATAATCATAGGGACTCCTATTCCTTTTGACGGCCTAGTATTAGTATACTTTGGCTGCAATAGGCCTGGTATTGTAGCATACTCAATACACTTTCCAAATATACGTCTAGCGCTAAGTGCAGCTTCTTCACTTCCGCTTGCCTTTGCATAAGCTGCAGCTGCGATAACATAAAATGTTTCTGAAAAAAAATATCTTCTTTTGCGTATGGGTCTTCCATCTTTTGTTACATGAAAAAACATTTGACCATCAGTATCAAAACAATGTTTATTAACAAAATCAAATCCTTTTTTCGCGCCATCTAACCATTCTGATTTTTTCTCAATAGTATTATAGAGTGTTGATAGCATCCATATGGCACGACATTGAATCCAAACCGCTTTGTCATCATCTATTAATGTACCGTCTGCATCACGCATAAATAAAAATCCACCATATTCTTCATCAATTGACTTTGGGAACCAAAATGGTATTGTGTCACTTAATAGTTGATGTGAGTAAAATATTTTTAAGTCGTTCAATTCCTTTTCAGAATACATAATTATTTGTTTGAAATACTTTAATCAATAAAATCATTTGATTTGGGTCGCAAAAATGTTAACTGAATTATTAATGCAACAACAACTATTAAAGCGAGATATATGAAAACCTGATTCATACTTCCTTTGTCACTAGATTTGCCTAAAATATTAGTAATGAAGGCGCCAGAAAATACGCCCACCAAATTCATTAAACCATAAGCTGTAGCGCGATATTTTGAGGAAACAAACTGACATAAAATTGGCATATTATTTGTATCAAAAATTCCAAAACCAAAGCCAAAACAAAATGAGGCTCCAATTACAGAAAATAATGAATGTCCACTGCTTATTAAAAATAATGCAGGTACCGTCAAGGATAGTCCAATTGCGCTTGTATAAACCCTACCTCTAATATTTTTTTGAGACCATTTATCTGATAAAATGCCGCCAAATATTACGCCTAATAGAGAGGATCCCGCTAGTGTAATTGTTGAAATAGGACCCGCAATACTCATTTCAATATGTAAGTTTTGTGCATATAAAGTTGGAAGCCAATTTTTCACGCCCCAACCTGGTAAACTTGGTACAGCAAAATAAATTAGTATAACCCAAAATGATATGTTGGTTAATAACAAACCTACTCCTCTGAATAGGGATGGGAGAGTGTTTTTATTAATGGAAATTTTAGCGCCCTTTTCTCTTGAATCCTCTTTTAAAAACATTATTAAAATAAAAGAATAAGCAATACCAATAAACCCAAATGTATGAAAAGCTTGTTGCCATGAAAACATGGTTGCAAAAGTTGCGCCAAAGCCTCCTAATGCTTGACCCATATAAATTCCAGACATATGTAACCCAATGGCTAAGGATCTTGTCTTGTTCGTGTGATAATCAGAAATCAATGACAGGCCTGCTGGTATATATAATGCTTCGCTAAATCCCATAAAGGCCCTTAGCCAATATATTTGATTAAAAGTAGTTGCATATCCCATTGAAAAAGTAACAGCGCTCCAAATAAATAAACTAAAAATAATTAACCATTTTCTGTTTACCCTATCGGCAATAATTCCAGAAATAGGACTCATTATTCCATAAATCCATAAAAAAATGGCCATTAGGTAGCCAAAATTAGTAGCAGATTGTAATTCATGGATATCCAATTGCATGGTGGGTTTCATCGTAGACAACATTTGCCTATCCATATAATTTAATAATGCCACTACCCATAAGAGTGCTACTAAAATCCAAGGATACCTTTTTGAATTATTCATGTAAAATAATTTTAGCGGAAAGAATTCTAGGTGTTCTCACGCCTGCTTTGATTTCTCCACTGGGAATTATAATTTCATCACCCCACTGTACAACATTAGTTGTTACGCTTGTATCAAATGGAATAAATCCAGTTGATGTCCATATATTTTTTTGTGTATTATATAATAATATTTCATTACTAAAACCAGGATGTGATTCCAGTAATTTATTTTTAATAGTAATTAAATTTTCTTTTCTTAATTCGTCTTTTTCTAAATTTATACTTGAAATTGTTCGTTCTACTTTATTAAATTGCTCCCCCCTGTCTCCGCCAAATAATAAAATGTATTTTTCAGTAACGACTGCGCCGGTTCCGGCAGATATGGGATAAGGAAGTGATTTTTTCTTATCCCATCTTTTTAAATGTATATCAAAAGAATATACATCGGATGAAAAATCACTAATTCCATTTTTTTGTTTTGCCCTACCACCCATTAGATAAATTTGCTTTTGACCATTCAAGTATTGAGCCACTACAACAGTATTGGATAAGGGTTTGGGGATCGCGGGTAGCATGGTCCAACCATCATTAATTTTATTAAGATTTAAGCTAAAAAATTGGTTGGTAGTATTTACTAATGTCTCACCCCCTAAGAAATAAAGAATCTTATCTATACATACCAATGATCCATTCGTAGTTTTAACAGGAAGATCCGGTAATTTAGTTTGTAGCAGATTGTTGGATGCTTCATCCCATTTTAATAAATAAACTTTATCACTAAGACCTAATTCATTTTCTCCGCCAGCAAAAACTATTCCAAATGGTGTCGAACAATTTGCTGCATAGGCAATATTGCTCACAAGTGAAGGCGCTATTGTTTCTTGCAAAACTTGTCCTTTTTCTTTCTTGAAAATAACAATATTATTATAGTATGCTTTTTTTCCGCCTTGCCATGGCATTTTATCTGGAAAATTTGCGCCAGCTGCTACAATTAATTTATTATTAATTACACCAACGATGGGGCCAGCAACTCCAATTGATTTAGATTGATTATTAAATGGAGGCAACTCGGCAATTGTTTTCCATTCAATTGAAATTACTTTTTTTGACTGTGCAAAAGCTGGCATATTATTTAACATTAATAAAATATAAATTGCCAACGGTTTCATTTTAAATTGGGATTAATCTAAAGATGAACAAAAGCTACTAAATTTTAACCGTTCTACATCATTTATAAAAGATGCAACTGAAGTGGGAGATAATTTTTGAATAGGCAATCTAAATTCCCCGCAATCAAGTCCAATTTGTTTCATATAAAACTTACCAACACCAATCCCTCCGTATTTTCCCAATAACCTTATCATTTCAATTGATAATTGTTGCATTTGGTTTGCTTTTTCTAAATCTCCTTGTTTAAATGCACTTATTAAATCATGATAAAGCGGGGCTGCATAATTAAAGGTGCTACCAATAAAACCCTTGGTACCTAAAACTAAAGCAGAAAGCATGTTTTCATCTCTGCCCCACAACATTTCATATTTCCCATTTTTATAGTTTTGACAGGAGAGAAAATCCATGAAATCCTCATGTGTATATTTTATGCCGGCAAAATTAGAAATTGAATCCCCTATTGCTTCTAACAAATTAATCATTGGGAAATTTACTCCGGTTAAAACAGGAATATGGTAATAGTAGAATGGCATATTGGGTACCACAGATGCTACCTCTCTACAACAATCTGCTAAAATTTGTACATTAGCCGGCTTAAAATAAAAAGGCGCACTTAAACTAATAGCGCTTAACCCAATTTCATATGCATAAATTGCTAAATCTTTACAATCGCTTAAGCAGGTGCCGCCCAAAAATAAAGTTACTTTAAATTCATTATCTCCTTTTATTGCTTCTGCCCAAGCTTTTGAAATAAGTTTTTTTTCATCCAGTGTTATTGAAACCCCTTCACCAGTTGAACCACAAATAAATGCGCCTTTAATTCCATTTTTTTTTAACATTTTATAATAACTTGGAATAATGGAAACATTAATACTTCCATCTTCAAATAAGGGAGTAAAGGGTGCAGCTATCATGCCCTCTGTACGTGGATGCTTCATCAAGTTTGGGTATTTTAATATCAATGAAATTAAACCTATTTTTTTAAATATTTGAATTTGATAGCGCAAATATTAAAGCTTAATGTATTAAGAAAAAGGCGTAATTATCGCTACCATACTTGTTTTAAGAATGTGTTCCCCTTTAAATTAATTGGTTATTAACAATTTTAAATATTATTTTTAATAATTGTTGGTTTAAACTCTTTTTAAATAACTAATTATTAGGTAATTCTAATTCATTTGCTCGTGAACCTACAACCCACCCATTTAAAAAATGACCTTGTTTGGCTAGAACCCTTGGAGCAAAGGCATTTTGACGAACTATACCTGGTTGCCTCCGATCCTTTGATTTGGGAACAACATCCCAATCCGGACAGATATAAATTGGATGCGTTTACCAACTATTTTAAAGGAGCGATGGAATCAGGTGGTGCATTTATCATTAGAGATACATTAAGTGGCCAAGCATTGGGATCCAGTCGCTATTGTGCATATGATGCCGCTATGAAAGAAATTCAAATTGGTTATACTTTTTTTGCAAGAAGTTGTTGGGGGAAGTCCATCAATAAAGAAGTAAAAACATTAATGCTTAACCATGCATTTAATTATGTAGACAAGGTGGCTTTTTATGTAGGGGCTAACAACATACGATCGCAAAAAGCAATGGAGCGCATTGGTGGTATTAAAGTTAGAGAGGAAGTGGTTGCTTATTTTGGAGAGCCCGATAGATTAAATTTTAGGTATGAGATTAACAAGTGATTCTGTTTTGAAAAATGATTTTATAGTACACTAATGAAAAAAATGTTTCCATTTTTTCTGTTTTGTTTTTTGTGTTATGGGACAGCTATACATGCACAAAATAAAAAACCAAATATTCTCATCATCTTAACCGATGACCAAGGGTATCATGATGTTTCCTATTACGGTACAAAAGATATTCGAACACCTAATATTGATGCAATTCGCAATGCAGGTATGCGATTCGATTATTTTTATACCAATTCCCCAGTATGTGCACCAACAAGAGCTTCACTGATGTCGGGCAGATTTCCCGATTTGGTGGGAGTTCCGGGATTAATCAGATCCACACCCGATAATAATTGGGGCTACTTGCAACCAGGTACTATTTTATTACCACAAGCATTAAAACAAGCGGGATATCGCACTGCGCATATCGGTAAATGGAATTTAGGTTTGGAATCACCCAACCTTCCCAATGAAAAAGGATTTGATTTGTTTCATGGTTGGTTGGAAGATATGATGGATGATTATTGGACCCACTTAAGGCATGGGAAAAATTTCATGCGCTTAAATAAGGAAGCGATTGAACCCGTAGGACACGCAACAGAATTATTTACACAGTGGTCAATTGATTATTTAGAAAAACAAGTGGGTGAAAAAAATCCATTTTTTTTATACTTATCCTATAATGCGCCACACTTCCCCGTATCTCCGCCAACAGCGTGGTTACAAAAAGTGAAGCAAAGAGAACCGCAAGCTTCAGAAACAAGAGCTAAGCTAGTAGCCTTTATTGAACATATGGATGATAATATTGGTAAAGTAATTGCATCATTAAAAGCCAATGGCCAATATGAAAATACCATCATCTTATTTTTAAGTGATAATGGTGGTCACCTACCCAGTGAATCAAATAATGGTGATTTGCGCGATGGAAAACAAAGTATGTATGAGGGTGGATTAAGAGTTCCTACTGTAATTAGTTGGCCTAAAATGATTAAAGCGGGTAGCGTATCGGCACAAGTAAATTTAACAATGGATATATACCCCACATTATTAGAAATTGCAGGGGTTCCTATCAAACATAAAATTGAAGGAAGAAGTTTTTTGAATACATTAATAAGTGAAAAAAATACAACTACCAGTGTTGATGAAAATAGAGTGCTTTATTTTACCCGAAGAGAAGGTGGCATGGAATATGGGGGTAAGGCATATCATGCAATTCGACAAGGTGATTGGAAATTGTTACAAAATAATCCCTACCAGCCCTTGGAGTTATATCATCTTAAGTTAGATCCTGAGGAAAAAAATAATTTAATAAAGCAAGAACCTAAAATTGCAGAAAAATTGAACGCTTTATTATTAAAGCAAATTCAGGAAAGTGGTAAAGTGCCTTGGCAAAAGCAAAACAAATAGCAATCCCCTATTAAATTTTGATGCCTACTAATTAATAGTTAAATTGCTATACGCTAGATTGCTATTAATTTGTATCTAAATCATATGTTGGATTTTATAGGTCACTTACATCCCTTAATTGTGCATTTGCCCATTGGTATTTTGCTATTGGGTGTTTTAATGATGGTTTACCAACATTTTAGTAAGGTTGATTTACGCGCGCCCATTTCATTGGCTTTTTTGGTCGGGAGTATTAGCGCCGTGTTGGCTTGTATTGCAGGATGGATATTATCCAACTCCGGCGAATATGATGCATTATTAGTTCAAAAACATCAGTGGACCGGGATTAGCACAGCAGTTATAGGATTACTAGTTTATTTCTTAAAGCAATACCGAAAATTATTAGCTGTCATATTAACCCAACTTGTTTTTATTACAGGTCACTATGGTGGTACATTGACGCACGGAGAAAATTATTTATTTAACTCCAATGAAAATTCTAACAAGAGCCAGGTTGACACTATAAAAGTGGAAGTGAAAAAAATTACTCAAACAATTTCAAATGGAGCTGATTCCTTAACCATTGAAACGCATAATGTTTATAAAGAAGAAATTGCACCCTTATTAAAATTGAGATGTTATAATTGTCATTCCGCAATTAAACAAAAGAATGGATTGAGATTAGATGGAGAAATGTTCATCAAAAAGGGTGGAAAAAGCGGAAAGATATTTGTCGCGGGTAATACTTTCAAAAGTCCACTATATACAAGCTTAGTATTGCCAATTGATGATGAAAAACATATGCCGCCGAAAGGAAAACATCAGTTAAGTCAAAATGAAATTTTAATTATTGAAAACTGGATAAAATCAGGCGCATCTTTCGAGGATATCATTGACACCATCAGCAATAAGGAAGTAGCAAACAATATTACAGCAGCAAATAAAATTGCAGACAAGAATATTTTAGATGATCCGAAATTAAAAAACGCCAAAGCTGAAATAACAGAAACAAAAAAGAAGGATATTGAAAATAATAATATCAAAGGTTTCGAAAATATTTCAAACCTACCAAACCCTGCACCCTTAAGCCCTGCGATCATTGAGGGCTTCAAACAAGAAAATATTATCTTAACCAATATAGCAGAAGGTTCCAATTTTGTGATGGCCAATTTTGTTAATGTAGTTCCTTTTAATAATGCCATCTTGCAAGCATTGAAAAATATTAATGAACAATTAGTCGTATTAAAATTAACCAACCTACCTATCAATGATAATGATATAAAAATAGTTGCGGATTTAAAAAACATTAAAAAGTTGAATGTTGAAAACACGTTGATCACAGATAATGGGATGGAGTATATAAAGCAGTTGTCAAAATTGGAACAGCTTAACCTTTATGGTACAAATGTCTCAGATGAAGGGCTTATGGAATTAGCTTCATTAAAAAATTTATCAGTGCTTTATTTATGGAAAACTAAAGTAACTTTAAATGGGATTGAACAGTTTAAAAAAATAAATCCGAAAGTAGTTATTGAAATAGGTGATTTTAAATTTCAGAAAAAATGAAAAAATATTATTTATTCATAGGTTTTATTGGTGTTTTTTTTGCATTTAAAAACATATCCAAATTACCCGAGGATGTAAATGCGGCGTATCTTAAATTACCATTAGTCATTGATTATAATGAACATGTAAAACCAATTTTATCCGACAAGTGCTTTAAATGTCATGGTCCGGATAAGGCAAAACAAAAAGCAGGACTTAGATTAGATATGGAGGCGTCAGCTTATGGACCTTTGCCTGAAAGCCCTGAGAAATTTGCTATTGTGCCGGGCAATTTAAATAAGAGTGAGCTTTACCACCGCATATTATCTTCCGATCCTGGTTACATGATGCCGGATCCCAAATCTCATTTAACCTTAGATGCAAAGGAAAAGGCAATACTTATAAAATGGATTGAAACAGGTGCAGTATATAAGCCCCACTGGGCTTTTGTTGCACCACAAAAAAAGGCGATACCAGACATCTATAATTTACAGGTGAATAACCCCATTGATAATTTTGTATTTAGTCGATTACAACAAGAAGGTTTACAGCCTAGCCCGAAAGCGTCTAAAGAAATTTTATTAAGAAGGCTTTCCTTGGATTTAACCGGTCTTCCGCCGACTGTTGATGAAATAGACCAATTTTTAAACGACCAAAGTGCAAACGCTTACGAAAAGCAAGTAGACCGACTATTAAGTTCCCAGCATTATGGTGAAAAAATGGCGACCCAATGGCTGGACCTAGCTCGGTTTGCCGATTCCTATGGATACACCGTGGATAGAACAAGGGATATGTCGGTTTATCGCGATTGGGTTATTGGTGCTTTCAATGAAAATATGTCCTATAAAAATTTCATCCATTATCAACTAGCGGGTGATTTAATGCCTTCGCCTACCAAGGATATGATTATTGCAACCGCGTTTAATCGCAATCATCCACAAAATATGGAGGGTGGAATTATTGAAGAAGAATTTCAAACTGAATATGTGATGGATCGTACCAATACTTTTGGAGAAGCGTTTTTATCCATATCGGTGGGTTGTGCAAGATGTCATGATCATAAGTATGATCCGGTTTCACAAGAAAATTATTATGAGCTGTATAGTTTTTTTAATAATGTACGCGAGGCAGGACAGATATCTTGGAATGATGATATGCCAACACCCACATTAATGCTTCCTACAGCAGAAGAAGAAAAGACAATTCAATATATTAATTCATTGGTTAAAGAAAAAGAAGCGCAATTAAAATTAAGCTACGAAAATGCATCCAATGAATTTAATGAATGGATACAACAAGAAAAATATAAAACAATATCAAGCAAGGGCGTCCCGGTTGAAAATTTACAAGGCTTTTATAGTTTTGAAGATTCATTAAAAAATAGTGTCAACAATAGTAAAACAGCCATTTTACGTCGCGATTGGGATACAAAAAGTGAACCATTGAAATTTGAAAAAAATGAGAATGGACAAAGTTTATATTTAAATGGTGACACCTATTTGGATTTAAAAGAAGTGGGCGTTTTCAGAAAATCGGAACCTTTTACCATTGGCCTATGGATAAATATTCCTAAGGAAATGAAGGAGGGTGTTATTTTTCATAAAAGCAATGCAGAAAGGTTGTATAATTTCAAAGGCTATCATGTTTATTTAAAAAATAATCGACTTGAAATGACAATGGCACATACTGCACCTTCCAACGCCATTACAAAACTGTCTTTAACGGATGTTCCGCGTAATCAATGGATACAACTCACTATGACCTATGATGGATCTTCTACCGCAAAAGGTTTGAATTTATTTATTGATGGCGCTCCATTAAAAATGGAAACACAGATTGATCAATTATATAAAGACATTGTATTTTTTTCAAAGGATGAACCAGGATTACAAATTGGTGCCTGGTATCGTGGATTTGGTGTTAAGGGCGGAAAGCTAGATGATGTATCTGTATATAACCGAGCTTTAACTCCTTTTGAAATAAAAGTATTGGCAAAAAAAACTAACTGGGATTTAATTACAAAAAAAACCAGCACCGAATTAACCAAGGAAGATATTTCTGTTCTAAAAGAATATTATAATTCAGTAGTGAATGTAGCTATTAAAAACGCAAGCATTGCACTTCAAACACAAAGAAAATTATTATCAGATTCAACCGAGCATATCAAAGAATTAATGGTAATGCAAGAAATGCCGCAGCCTAAAAAAACTTTTTTATTAAACAGGGGGCAATATGATGCGCCAACAAAACAAGTATTTCCAAATACACCAGAAAAAATATTACCCTTCTCTAATCAACTTCCAAAAAACAGATATGGCTTAGCACAATGGTTAACCGATGCGCGTAATCCGCTAACAGCAAGGGTGGCTATCAATCATTTATGGCAAAACTTTTTTGGGAAGGGCTTGGTGAAAACAGCAGAGGATTTTGGTAACCAGGGTGAAATGCCTAGTCATTTAAATTTATTGGATTGGTTGGCGATTGAATTGCGAGATAACAATTGGGATATTAAAAAAATAAACAAGCTGATTGTGATGTCTGCAACTTATCAGCAGGATTCAAAAGCAAGTAGCATGCTTATGGAAAAAGATCCTGAAAACAAATTACTAGCAAGAGGACCTTCTATTCGCCTATCCGCTGAAATGATTCGAGACAATGCATTAGTGGCGAGTGGTTTGTTAAATAAAAAGTTGGGGGGTAAAAGTGTATATCCCTATCAACCAGAAGGATTGTGGGAAATTAATGGAACCAAATATAATCAAGACAGTACTGATCAGGTGTATAGAAGAAGCCTTTATATTGTTTTAAAAAGAACGGTGCCCAATCCAACCTTGGCTAATTTTGATGGGCCCTCCAGGGCTTCCTGTGTGGTGCGCAGGCAATCCACCAATACGCCTTTACAAGCATTGGTCACTTTAAATGACCCTACTTTTATTGAAGCGGCGAAAGTGATTGGGGAAAGCATCACCAAACAACAAAATACCACAGCAGCTATTGGTTTGGCTTACCGACAACTTACCGGCATTACACCTACTTCAAAACAAATCGCATTATTAAGTGCAATGCAGCAAGCAGAATACAATAAGTTTAAAGGCAACCCTAATAAAATAAAAGGATGGATAAATGCAGGTTTATATAAAATTAATAAAACATTGGATCCCTATTGGGTAGCTGCGAATAGCGTAGTCGCAAGTACCATATTAAATTCTGATGCAACTATTACTAAAAGATAAGTTTATGGGAAGGAAAAATGATTTTAACATATATACGCAAGAATTTGAGGCAATCAATAAAAAAATTGAACGTCGAAATTTTTTGAAAAGTACAGCAGGTGGGATGGGCGCGATGGCGTTAGGTACTTTATTAAGTAGTAGTATTTCAACAAAAACATTTGAACAACAAATATTAGACGCGCTACCGACCATCGCGCCTAAAGCAAAACGCGTGGTGTATTTATTTATGAGTGGTGGCCCTTCACAATTTGAAACCTTTGATTACAAACCCGGTTTAATAAAAATGCAAGGACAGGGTCTGCCTGATTCTGTTCGTAATGGGCAACGCCTAACAGGAATGAGTGCCAGTCAAGCTTTACTTCCCATTGCATCTTCCTTTGCGGATTTTAAACAATATGGAAAAAGCAATACCTGGGTAAGCGATTTATTACCTTACACCGCGCAGGTGGTAGATGAATTGTGTATTATCAAATCCATGTTTACAGAGCAAATTAATCATGATCCAGCACTCACCTTTTTTCAAACCGGACATCAACTTCCGGGTCGTCCATCTATTGGATCCTGGCTGAGTTATGGATTAGGATCAGAAAATAAAAATTTACCCGCATTCATAGTATTGGTTTCAAAAAATGCATCGCGCGATCAACCCTTGTATGCAAGATTATGGGGGAACGGATTTTTACCTTCACAACATCAAGGTGTACAATTTAGATCAGGCAACGATCCCGTATTATTTTTAAATAATCCTGAGGGCTATGATGGAAAGGACCGAAAAGAAATGTTGGATTATTTGGGACAGCTAAATAATTTACAAAATGAAGTGTGGGGTGATGCCGAAGTAGATGCGCGTATGTCACAATACGAATTAGCTTTTAGAATGCAAACTTCTGTACCTGATGTGATGGATACATCGAATGAGTCAGATGAAGTATTTGAATTATACGGACCAGATAGTAGAGAAAAAGGAACTTTCGCAGCCAATTGTTTATTAGCGCGCAAACTTTTAGAAAAAGATGTTCGCTTTGTGCAACTATATCATCAAGGATGGGATCATCACGGATCACTCCCACAAGGAATGAAACAACAATGCAAGCAAACCGATCAAGCATCAGCCGCATTAATCATGGATTTAAAAAGAAGAGGAATGCTCGATGATACTTTAGTGATATGGGGTGGTGAGTTTGGACGTACTGCTTATTCACAAGGGAAATTAGAAAAAGATAATTATGGCAGAGACCATCATCCGCGTTGTTTTACCATGTGGATGGCAGGCGCAGGCGTCAAGCCTGGCATGACTTACGGACAAACAGATGATTTTAGTTACAACATCGTGAAGGACCCGGTGCACGTGCATGATTTTCATGCAACATTATTACATATCATGGGCATCAACCACGAACAATTAATTTATAAATACCAAGGAAGGCGATTCCGTCTCACAGATGTGTCTGGAAAAGTGATCAATGATATTCTCGTATAAAGCGTGTCGAAAATAAATTTATTACAAATTTTATACGCCCGCTTTTTTAAGTACTTCTAAGGTTTTTCTTAATCCGGTTTTTGCCACTTGTAATAGATCTTCTTTATAATAATTTGGATTATACATTTCTAGTGAAATAAATCCTTTGTATCCGGTTGCTTTCAAATCTTTAAAAATAGAAGCAAGTGGTAATATACCATCCCCTGGATAAACACGATGCTCATCTCTTAAATCTTTAAACGCAGGTATATTGGGCGCATCGTTAAATTGAAAAATTGCAATCGCATCTCCCTTTAACATTTTTAATCCGTCAAAACCTCCATCACTAATATACATATGATATACGTCGGGAATGACCATCGCGTTAGGATGATTGGCATCCATGGCTACACCTACTGCTTGCCCTAAAGTTTTGATGGTAAAATATTTTACAAAAACCAATGCAGGTTTAATTTTAAATTCTTTCATGCCAATTTCAATAATGTCGCGATACCTATCGGCCACCCATTTTTGATTATAATTTTCAGGTAGTGTATTCGGTATGGTTTGAATATGTTCGGCACCAATATCATGGGCCATGCGCATACGTCGACGCGTTTCCTTCAACGAAGCTTCAAACTCGGGCATGGTTCCTGGTATTGCATTCCAAAGGCCAATCACACTTGGCACTTTCAGACCTAGCTTTTTAATTTCTGCACCCAGCGCTTTTAAATTGCCCCCGTTTTTTTCAAATTCTTCTAATTCACTATCCCAGGGCTCAATGCCATCAAAACCAGCTTCTGCAGCAATGTTTACTTTATCTTTTAGCGAGGCGGGCCGAATGGTGGCAGTATCCAAACATATAGGCCATGGACTTGCGCCATTTTGATAGCGGTTCCCCTTTTGTTCTACTTGTTTCGTTTCCCCAATTGCAACACCTGGCAAAACACCGGCCATTAAACCTAAAGTGCTACTTAATCCAATAAAGTTTCTGCGTTTCATAGCATTATTATCATTGTTGAAATACTAATATAGTAAACTTATTACAGGAGGAGCCAAAAGCGCTCGTAAAAATCAGCAATCTAAAATAATTTATAATCCTTGTTTTCCTTATCTTTAATATTCACCTTCAATACAAAAATAATGAGTACAAATAGACGCTCGTTTCTTCGCAATATTGCCCTAGGTTCTGGTGCAATAATTTCAGCGATTCCAGAAAAAGGATTTGCAGCTAGTCATGTAAAAAGTACATCTACTGCTCCTGCTGCATTTAATATGTGTGGTTATGCGGCACCCAAATTACCAACAGTGCGCGTGGCTGTTATTGGATTGGGCAATCGCGGACCAGGTGCGGTTGACAGATTAAGTTATATAGATGGTGTTGAAATAAAAGCGTTGTGCGATAAATATCCAGATCGCGTGGAAAAAGCACAAAACATTCTTACTAAAAAAGGTTTGCCTAAAGCAAAAGCGTATTCAGGCGCTGAGGGCTGGAAAGCAGTTTGTGAATCCAATGATATTGATTTGGTTTATGTAACTACACCATGGTCATTACACACGCCTATCTCTGTGTATGCAATGAAAAACGGTAAGCATGCAGCTTCTGAAGTACCTGCCGCTAAAACGATTGACGAGTGTTGGGAGCTGGTAGAAACTTCCGAAAAAACACGCAAGCACATGATGATGCTTGAAAATTGTTGTTATGACTTTTTTGAATTGCTCACACTTAATATGGCACGTAACGGATTGTTTGGGGAAATTTTACATGCCGAGGGCGCATACATACACGACTTAAGCCACGAATATTTATTTAATAAGACTGCTTATGCAGATATGTGGAGGTTGAAAGAAAATATTCAAAACAATGGTAGCTTATATCCTACACATGGATTGGGTCCGATTGCACAATGCATGAATATAAATCGTGGCGATAAATTTGATCACCTGGTGAGCATGAGCACCAATGATTTTTCATTGGGAAACTTAGCGAACGAAATGGCAGCAAAGGATGATTTTTTCAAAGAATACACAGGAAAAACATATCGTGGAAATATGAACACGACTATTATTAGAACCGATCTTGGTAAAACATTAATGGTACAACACGATGTATCTTCTCCGCGTCCTTATTCAAGAATCCATTTAGTAAGTGGGACTAAAGGTGTTGCACAAAAATATCCTGGTCCCGAGCGCATTGCATTAGGACACGCATGGATGAAAGAAGAAGAATTGAATGGCATGCGTGAAAAATATACACCACCGATTGTAAAACATATCGGAGAGATTGCTAAAAATATAGGCGGTCATGGTGGAATGGATTTTATCATGGACTGGAGATTGGTTGATTGTTTACGCAATGGTTTACCATTGGATCAGGATGTATACGATGCTGCAGCATGGAGTTCTGTATTCCCATTGAGTGGTAGCTCTGTAGGCCAAAGATCAAAATCAATTGATGTTCCTGATTTCACAAGAGGTGGTTGGAAAGTAAATAAGCCACATGATATGACATTAAATGGTGGCGGAAATACTGGCGTAAGAGCTGTTGTAAAATAATAACACATGTCTCTTTCCTATAATTATAATTATCCCGGCATTGATGATTTAATAAAAAAAGCAAAAGCTAAAATTCCAAAATTTGCTTTTGAATATTTAGATGGCGGATGTAATGAGGATATTAATTTATACAAGAATACCCAAGAATTAAGAGCGGTAGAATTAAAGCCGTATTATTTAAGAAAGCATATTGAAGCCAAGTTAGACACTAGCTTATTTGGACATGTGTATGATGCGCCATTTGGAATTTCACCGATCGGATTACAGGGTTTGGTTTGGCCCAATGCGCCCGAAATTTTAGCGAAAGCAGCATGCAAGCACAATATCCCTTTTATATTAAGTACGGTTTCCACCAGCAATATTGAAAAAATAAGTTCACTAACCGAAGGGCGTGCTTGGTTTCAACTATATCATCCTGCTGAAAATGAGATTAGAGATAAAATAATAAAACGATTGCAAGATGTTGCTTGTCCTGTATTAGTTATTTTAAGCGATGTCCCTACTTTTGGATATCGTCCAAGAGATATTAGAAATGGTTTGGCAATGCCGCCGCGCATGACATTAAAAAATATATTGCAAATCATGGGAAGGCCGGAGTGGGCGCTTAAAACTTTGTATCATGGGCAACCGTCATTTCAAACGATGAAACCTTATATGCCCAAGGATTTAAATATGAAACAGTTGGGGCAGTTTATGAATAAAACTTTTTCGGGTAGATTAAATGAAGAAAAAATTGCTGCTATCCGAGATCAATGGAAAGGAAAATTAGTAATTAAAGGAATTGCATCTGAAGAAGATACAGAGATGGCAATAAAATTAGGATTGGATGGTATCATCGTATCCAATCATGGCGGTAGACAATTAGATGCGGGCCAATCCACTATCAAAACATTACATCCGATTGTAGAAAAATATAAGGGGCAAATAAAAATCATGATGGATAGTGGTATACGAACAGGTCCAGATATCGCTAGAACTATTGCTTCGGGTGCTGAATTTGCATTTTTAGGCAGAAGCTTTATGTACGCAGTTGCTGCACTGGGCGACGAAGGTGGTGATCATCTTATTTCAAGTTTAAAAGTTCAGTTGAAGCAAGTGATGGATCAAGTGTGTTGTTCAAAAGTGGAGGAGCTTCCTTCGTTTTTAGTAAATCCTTCCTAATAGCTTTTTTACATTAGTAAATATTTGTGACGATAAAAATTAGTTATTTATCGTTAGGTCTATTCAATAAAAACCTCATGAAAAAATATTCAAACTTTATTTTTGTAATTATTACTTTGTGTTTTTCATTATTGGGAAACGCACAAGGAAAATATATCCTTAAATCTGGCGATGCGAATGGAATTGATAAATGGTATATGGGGCGACAAATTGCGCAGGTAATGAGTCACTATGGTATTGATTGGCTTGAACGAGAAGAAAGAGACAAGGAAGAAAACACAAGTTTGCTATTAAAAAATTTGAACGTACAACAAGGAATGATGATTGCGGATATTGGCGCTGGTAGCGGTTACCACAGTTCCTTATTATCAAAAATGGTGGGTAACGGAAAAGTGTATGCGGTAGATGTGGAGCTAGAAATGATTGCCTTTCTGCAGGATCGTATTAAAGCCGAAAAAACAAAAAATGTAGTCCCTATTTTATGTACAGAACAAACCGTTGGGCTCCCTGCAAATAGTATTGACCTAATGTTGCTAGTAGATGTGTACCATGAATTCTCCTACCCGTATGAAATGGGTGTGGCCATGTTGGAAGCTCTTAAGCCAGGTGGAAAATTGGTTCTAGTTGAATTTAGAACTGAAGATGCCATGGTGCCCATTAAAACCATTCATAAAATGAGTGAACAACAAGCCGTGCGTGAGTTTAAAGCAGCAGGATTTATATTTGAAAAAAATATCAGCAACCTACCTTGGCAACACTGTATGGTGTTTCGTAAGGGAAAGTAAATCCTTTGAGGTTGCCAAGGCAATGACCCTGCCGGATTGTCCCACTGCATTATAAAAATGATAAACAACGCCCTTCCATTTTATAACCCATGGTTTGTGCGCATAAGTTTCATCATAATCTGTGGAAGATTTAATTAAATCCTCGCCCTCCCAATCCGTCCAATTCACTAAGTCATAGGAACATGCAAATCTTTCAAAGGCGCCAGGTTTCCAAAATGCACCAAAGTAAAACATCACATACAATTTATTTATTTTGACTATTTGTGCATCTCCACAAATACCTTTGTATTTTGTAATCACTGGAGACGCGCCATATCTTTTCCAAGAAACCATATCATCTGAAACTGCCATACCTATACTTTCATATTTAGCAGTATCTCCTTTTGCATTATAATACATAACAAAGGGATGCGAAGTGTGTTTTTGTTTGTCTCTTATAACGGTGCTTTTATAAATAGTTTTGTTTTCAAACCACCTTGTATCTATATCTTTCGGTTGTAAAATTGGTGTTGTTGCTGTTTGCCATTCTACTGGTTTTGTAAGTGTTGTATTGTTTGCCATGCCCACACCCAATACACCGGCTTCATATCCAATGGTATTCCCACCTAAATAGGACATCCAATATTTGTTTTGGAATTTTTCTACCCTATAACTCCCTCCCCAATTAATATCTACCAATGACATATAACCCGCTTTTTGGTTGGCGTCCCAGGTATCTTTTGAAAAAGAAAGAATTTTACCTAGTGATTTCCAATCCAATAAATTTTTGCTCTCGGCCATCCAGGTTTCGTACCCCTTGCCATCAAAAATAATATAGGTCATATACCAAACGCCATTTTTTTTAAATATCGTTGGACTGTCCATTAATTTATTTGCGTCAGGGTGTTTAAAAACAACACCATATTTATAGGGTGTTTTAATTTCATTAAAAACCTGCGTCATCGTTTCCTTAGAAATTATAGTATTATATTTTTTGGCGCCAGGGGATTGTTTTTTATTTTGCGCAGCTGCGAACAAGTGCAAAACAAGCAGGGGCAAAAAGAGCAAATTTTTAAGCAGCATAATGATTGGAATTTGAAAATTAAAAAGCCCCCAACTTTCGTTGAGGGCCGTGTGGCACCACCCGGGCTCGAACCGGGGACACAAGGATTTTCAGTCCTTTGCTCTACCAACTGAGCTACAGCGCCATCCTTTTTTCATCCACCCGCTCGCTTTTCAACGATTGGGTCGCAAATATAGGCAGGGAATCTTATAATTCAAAAAACCAAGCCCACATTATGCCTAATATATTAGTACTCACAGTTTTTAGGGGTTCTTGCAAACGGAATTAC
>Ga0214919_10003015_pt1 | contig 25903 bp, 27 predicted proteins | sample LL1503_MetaG_FD_177994 | JGI IMG/M metagenome (GOLD analysis project Ga0214919, IMG submission 177994) | Freshwater microbial communities from Lake Lanier, Atlanta, Georgia, United States - LL-1503 | ecosystem: Environmental > Aquatic > Freshwater > Lake | place: USA: Georgia | collected...
GCGCGCGCAGCATAGCTTCTGGGTTCGGCATAGGCCACCGCCCACACCCTTTCCAGGCAACTGGCCGGGTAACTGCCGGAAAAACGAATCTGCAATGGGTCAGAGAAGTCGGCACGCAAGCTGCCACGGTAGTCGCTGCAGTCGCCACCGGCCAGCGCAACGCTGGGCTGCACCGTGACGCCCGCCAGCGGCGGCTCCGCCTGCACCAGCGCTGCGTTGACGCTGCGGTCCGGAACAAAGCGCATGACCAGTGATTTGTAGTTCAGCAGCAGCGCGTCGGGGGTCGCGTTGTATGGCCGCAGCGCCTCGCCGTCGAAGCGGCCGGGGTCGGAGTCCGCCAGCGCAAAGGCGCTGTTGTCCAGAATGATGTCCCCGCGGATGCTTCGAATGCCCAAGCCCTGTACCCGTCGCAACAGCATCCACAGACGCTCCACGACCAGCTTGGGGTCGCCCTGCCCCTTAATGACCAGGTTGCCAAACAGCGTTCCGTCGCGCACGCTGCCGTCGATGTAGACCGGCGTCGTCCAGACAAAAGCCGGCCCCAACAGGTCGAGTGCGGCAAAGGTGGTCACCAGCTTCATCACCGACGCGGGGTTCATCGCAACCGTCGCGCGGTGACTCAGCCGCGCTGGCGACCCGCCCTGTGCATCCACCACCAGCATCGCGACCGCGTCGAGCGGCAATTTTGCCCGTTGCAGCGCGAGCGCCACCTCGGCTGGAAGGGGTTGCGCGATCGCATCGCAAGCGCTTATCCCGAGCACGACGCAGGTCGACAGGCCGATGGGAACCCAGGCCAGCAGGCGCAGCAGCACAGCGTCGAACCCGCTGCGCCCTGCGCAGCCAGGCAAACGGCGAGGGGGCGCTACCGGCATCGGGCAAGTCTACCGCCTGGCATGTGCGGGCAGCGCCGATAATCGTGCCATGCCCCTGTTCAAGTCGTTTTCGCCGCGGGCCACGGGCTTGCTGGCGGCGGTGGTCACGGTGCTTGTCTGGACCGCATTCATCGTCATCTCGCGCGCCACTGCCGATCCCACGCGGGGCGGAGCGCTCGGCCCCTTTGACATCGTGCTGGCGCGCATCCTTGGCGCCAGCGCCATTTTGTTGCCCTTGGGCTTTGTGCTGGTCCGCAAGGATCGGGCCCAGGGAATCGGCGCGTCGTCGCTGCTCGGTTTTTCGCCGCTGCCGCTGCGCCTGACGGTGGGCGCTGGCCTGTTTGGCGGCCTGCTCTACGGGTTGTTTGCTTACAACGGCTTCGCCTATGCGCCTGCGATGCATGCCTCGGTGCTGCTGCCGGGCAGCCTGCCGCTGTGGACCGCCTTGCTGGCGGCGTGGATGCTGCGAACCCGTATCACCCGGGGCCGCGCGATCGGGCTCGCGCTGATCGTTGTCGGCGATGTCCTGGTCGGTGGCAGCAGCCTGCTGCACGCGCTCGACGGCGGCAACATCTGGATCGGTGACCTGCTGTTTATGGTCGCCGCACTGTGCTGGTCGGTCTATAGCGTGCTGGCGCGCCGCCACGCGCTCGACGCGGTCCGCGCGACGGTGGCGATCACGGCCTTCGCGTTTTTTGTCTATGTGCCGCTGTACGGGTCGCTGCTGCTCGCGCAGCAGGGCGGTGGGAATTTTCTGCGCGCGCCGCTGGGCGAAGTCGCGCTGCAGATGCTGCTGCAGGGTGTTCTTTCGGTGGTCGTTGCCGGGATCAGCTTTACCAAGATGATCCAGCACTACGGGCCGGTGCGCTCGACGATGATCACCGCGCTGGTGCCGGGGCTGTCGGCTTTTGCCGCCGTGATGTTCCTCGGTGAACCGCCGGCCTGGAACCTGCTGCTCGGGCTACTGCTGGTGACAGTGGGAATCCTCTTTGGCGTTCGTGCCGTTGCGGTCGCACCGGCGCTGGCGGTGCCGGACGCGGCGCGCTGAGGAGCAACGCGATGCGCCTGCTTGCCTTTGACACCAGTACCGACACCCTGTCGATCGCGCTCAGCAGCACCGTCGCTGGCGTGCCAAGGCGGTGGCAGCACAGCGGTGCTGGCGGCGCGCAGGCGTCGGCCACGCTGGTGCCGGCGATCCTCGATCTGATGGCGCAGGCCGGGCTGCGTCTGGGTGACCTGGATGCGATCGCTTTTGGCCGTGGCCCTGGCGCATTCACCGGTCTTCGCACCGCCTGCGCGGTCGCCCAGGGCCTGGCATTCGGCGCGCGCGCACGCCAAATGCCCGCTGGCCAGACGCTGGTGCTGCTGCCGGTCCATACGCTGCTGGCGGTGGCCGAGGAGGCGCGCTATCAGGGGCTGCCTGGCGTGCCGCTGCAGGTGATGGCGTTGCTGGACGCGCGCATGGATGAGGTTTACAGCGCGTGCTACGCCTTCGACGGCCAGCGCTGGGAGTCGCGCGGCGCCGACCGCCTGGGGCGACCGGAAAGCGTGTCCCTCGATGCTGGCTGGGCAATGGCCGGTAATGTCTTTGAAGCCTATGGCGCACGCCTGCCGCCTGACGCGCCGCGCATGATGGCCCTGCCCACCGCCGGCGCCATGCTGCGACTGGCGCCAGCCCTGCTCGCCGCTGGAAAGGGCGTTCGGCCGGAGCAGGCGTTGCCCATCTATATCCGCGACCAGGTCGCGCAAACTGTCGCCGAGCGTGCCGCCGCCAAGGCGGCGCTGCTGGGCTGAGAGTGCCGTGTCCATGAGCGCCGTCCTGCAGAGCGACCAAGCCCGTTTTGAGGCCATGCAAGAGAGCCGTCTGGCCGAGGTGCTGTTGATCGAGCAGCGGGCCTACCCGCATCCCTGGACACGGCTGAACTTTTGCGACGTGCTGCGGGCCGGCTACCAGGCCCAACTGCTGTGCGCGCAGGATCGCGTTCTGGGCTATTTCGTAGCCATGAAAGGCGTCGAAGAAGTGCACCTGCTCAACCTGACGGTGGCACCGGATTACCAGGGCCAGGGGTGGGCGCGGGTGATGCTCGATGCGCTTACGCTGTGGGCCAGGGCACAGGGCGCACAGTGGCTTTGGCTCGAAGTGCGCAAGGGCCACCTGCACGCGCTGCGGGTCTACGAGCGCCAAGGCTACCGTCGCGTTGGCTTGCGCAAGAACTACTACCCCGCCGCCAAAGGCCAGCGCGAAGACGCGGTGGTCATGAGCCTGCGCTTGTGAGGCCAGGCCCATGAACCGACAAGCCCCAAGCGGTCTCGCGCTCGACGCGCGCCAGCGTGCCATGCTGCAGGAAATGCAGGTCCGTGTCTGGACGCCGCTGGCGACAGGCCCCGGCGCAGCTGCCGGTGCGCAAGCGCCTGGTGCAGCGCCGGCCGTGGCGCGCGCAACGGCGCTTGCCACGGCCTCAACCCAGAACGACAGCACGCCGGTGCGGCCGCCTTTGGCGCTGCCTACGCTGCCGAGCTCGGAGCCTGCCGGCGAGCGCGGCACCCCGAGGCCTGACAGCGCGACGGGTTGGCAGGCGCTGCAGCGCGCCGTCTGCGAATGCGCCGCCTGCGGACTATGCGCCGGTCGAAAGGCAGCGGTATTCCAAACCGAGGCGGTGCATCGGCAGACAGACTGGCTGGTTGTGGGCGAGCCGCCGGACGAGAACGAGGAGCGCGCGGGTGCCCCATTTGTGGCCCAGGCGGGCCAACTGCTAGATGCCATGTTGCGCAGCGTTGGGGTCGCTCGCGACGGCATGGGCAGCGCGGGGGCGCGGCTGAGCAACGTCGTCAAATGCCGACCGGCCAAGGTGCGCAACCCGCAGCCCGACGAGCTTGCCCTGTGTGCGACGCACCTGCAACGCGAGATTGCGCTGGTACAGCCCAGGCTCATCCTGGCGATGGGTCGCTTTGCAGCGCAGTCGCTGCTGGAGGCGGGCGGGCCCGATCTGGCCGCGCAGCCCTTTGACAGGCTGCGTGGCCAGGTTCACCGCTACCAGGGGCTGCCGGTGGTCGTGACCTATCACCCGGTGCATCTGTTGCGCATGCAGGAAAACAAGGCCAAGGCCTGGGCCGATCTGTGCCTGGCGCAGGGCCTTGCGCGCCGAAGCGAAACCTGACAATCCCAGTGGACAGAAAGCTTCCATGAACTTTATAGACATGCTCGCGCGCGCAGAGCGCCAAAACCAGTCGCTGTTGTGCGTGGGCCTAGACCCCGAGCCGGCGCGCTTTCCAGCCGGCATGGCCGGCGACGCGGGACGGATATTCGATTTTTGTGCGGCTATCGTCGACGCCACCGCCGACCTGGTGATCGCTTTCAAGCCGCAGATCGCCTACTTTGCAGCGCACCGGGCCGAGCCCCAACTCGAGCGCCTGATTGCCCATATCCGCAGTGCAGCGCCGCAGGTGCCGGTGATTCTGGACGCCAAGCGTGGTGACATCGGCGCCACCGCCGAGCAATACGCTCTTGAGGCCTTCGAGCGTTACGGCGCGGATGCCGTGACCCTGTCGCCGTTCATGGGTTTCGACTCGGTGCAGCCTTATCTCAAGCGCGAGGGCAAGGGGGCTTTCCTCTTATGCCGCACCTCCAACGCCGGCGGCGACGATCTGCAGAACCAGCGCCTGGCCGGAGTGCCCGGTCAGCGACTGTTGTATGAACACATCGCCAGCCTGGCCCAGGGCGCATGGAATACCAATGGCCAGCTTGGTCTGGTGGTGGGCGCCACCTACCCGGGGGAAATAGCGCGGGTCCGCGAGCGTGCGCCGACCGTTCCCCTGTTGATTCCTGGCGTAGGTGCCCAGGGCGGCGATCCCGTGGCCACGGTGCGCGCCGGCTGGCGCGCCGAAGCCGGGCGCACGCTCGCACCTATCGTGGTGAATGCGTCGCGCTCGATCCTTTACGCCTCGTCCTCCGAGCACTTCGCCACCGCGGCGCGCGCCGAGGCGCGCAAGACGCGCGACCAGTTGCAGGCGGCTCGCGGCCCGTAGTGCGGCCCCCTGGCGGGGCCGCCGATCGACGGCGACACGCCGTCAGCGTGACAGGCAGCGAACGCGACCGGGATCGATCGACAGCGTGACGGTGTCACCGTCGGCGAATACCTGGTCATTTGCGGCGAGCACCTTAATCTCCATGCCGGCCAGTTGCAGCACATACCGGTTGCGCGACCCCAGGTACACCCGGGCGCGGACCCGTGCCTGCAAGCCGGCGCCGCCCGCCACACCCAGGCTCAGGTCTTCCTGGCGCAGGGCCAGTGTGGTGGGCCCGATCACCGTGCTGCCGCGTGCAAGGGCCAGACGCTGGCCATCCGCCAGGACCGCCACTGCTGCCGGCGCATGCGCGATGGTCGCCGGAATCAGGTTGGCGGCGCCGAGGAAACTGGATGCAAACGCGCTGCCCGGCTGCGCGTAGATCTCGGCCGGTGTGCCCTGTTGTTCGATCCGTCCGCCGTTGAACAGGATGATGCGGTTCGACAGGCTGAGGGCTTCCTCCTGGTCGTGCGTGACGAAGATCGTGGTCAGACCCAGGCGCTTGTGGATGTCCATCAGCTCGACCTGCATGTCTTCGCGCAGCCGCGCGTCCAGATTGGACAGCGGCTCGTCGAGCAGCAGCACCTTGGGACGCGACACGATGGCGCGGGCCAGGGCCACGCGCTGCTGCTGGCCGCCCGACAACTGCTCGGGTCGGCGCTCGGCCAGGTGCCCGAGTTGGACCGTGTCGAGCGCGGCCTTCACCTTGTCCTGCTGCTCCTGGCGCGCGCCAATGCGGCGCATGCGTAGCGGAAAACGCACGTTCTCCGCTACGCTGAGGTGCGGTAGCAGCGCATACGACTGGAACATCATTGCAATGTCGCGCTGTTCCGGCGGGAGGTCGGTGACCACCCGCCCGTCGATCTCGACGCTGCCCGAGTTCACGCTCTCCAGCCCCGCCACGATGCGCAGCAAGGTGGTCTTGCCGCAGCCCGAGGCGCCGAGCAGGCTGACAAACTCGCCCGAGGCGATGTCCAGCGACACATCGTCGATGACGGTGTTGGTGCCAAAGGACTTGCGGATGGCGTGCAGACGGACATTCGCCATGGTTCAGCTCCTTGCGAAACGTTGGAGGCCTAGGATTTTGTCGATCACCAGGATCATCAGGACCGTAAAGGCGATCATGATGGCCGAGACGGCCGCCACCGACGGATCGGGGCTGAACTCCAGCTGGCCGTAGATCTGTACCGGCAGGGTGGTCATGTCGGGCTTGCGCAGGAACAATGACAACACGGCTTCGTCAAAGGAGATGTTGAACGCGAAGAAGGCCCCCGCGCCCAGGCCGGGGATGCATTGCGGCAGCACGACGAACCACAGCCGCTGCAGCCGGCCGGCCCCCATGGTGCCGGCGGCCTCCTCCAGAAAAGGGTCGGACTCGGCCAACACCGCCAGCGTGGTGCGGATCACATACGGCATGGCCACCACGGTGTGGCTGAGCCACAGCGTCAGGACGGATATCTGCCCGAAGACCTTGCTCCAGAACATCAGCATGCCAATCGCGAAAATGATGGTCGGCAGCACCAGAGGCGACAGGAAGAAGGTCGCCATCAGGCCCGAGAACGGCAGCTTGCCGCGGTGCAGCGCCACGGCTGCCGCACCGCCCGCCAGGGTGGCCGCCAGCGTCACCAGCACGGCGATCTTCAGACTCGTCACGGCCGATGCCAGGTAAGTCCCCGAGCCCAGCACCTCCTGGTACCAGCGCAGGCTCCAGCCCTGCGGCGGAAAGGCGATGAATTCGCTGTGCGAGAACGACACCCCCACCACCACCGCCAGCGGCGCCAGCAACACGAGCACCGTCAGCACCACCAGCACGGTGGCCAGAATGCGGACCGGAGTCGGGATCGCCTTAACCATGTTTCGGCGTGTTCATCTTCACGTAGGGGACGAGCACCAGCAGGACGCCGACAAACAGGATCACCGCCTGCGCCGCCGCGAAGGGCCACTCCAGCGTCTGCGTGACCGATTTGTAGACCGATCCCGCCAGCACCTGGATGCGCGCGCCGCCCATCAGGCTGGGCGTGACGAAGGAGCTCGCCGACAGCGTGAAGACAAGCAGGGAGCCGGCCACGATTCCCGGCAGGGACAGGGGCAGGACCACGCTGCGCAGGGTCGACAGGAAGCTGCCGCCCATGGTGCGGGCGGCCTCCTCAAGCCGGGGGTCAATGCGGGTGATAACGCCCAGGATGGACAGGGTCATGAAGGGCAGCAGCACCTGCACCATGCCAATCACGATCGCCGACTCGGTGTGCATGAGCTGGAAGTTGCGCTCGGCCCAGCCGAGGTCGCGGACGAACTGCGACACCAGACCGTTGCGGCTGAGCAGCACCATCCAGCCGAAGGTGCGCACCACCACGCTGGTCATCAGCGGCAGGATGACGGCCACCACCAGCCACATGCGCAGACGCGGACCGACGCGGGCCATGATGTAGGCGAACGGAAATCCCAGCAGGGCGCAGATCAGGGTGATCACCAGCGACAGGCGCACCGTGCGCCACAACACGCCAAGGTAAAACGGGTCGCTCAGGAAGCGCGTGTAGTGCTCCAGCGAGGGGCCTTCGCGGCCCGACAAGCTGAGGGAGAGCATCTGCCCGATGGGCAAAAAGTAGGCCAGGACCAGCAGGCCCAGTCCCGGCAGCGCCAGCAGCAGGTTTTCGGCACGGTCATTCATGACCGCCGCCTGCCCCCTGAGGCCGGCGCGGGTTCAACGGGCAATCGTCTTGCTCCAGCGCTCGACCCAGCTGGCGCGGTTGGCCTCGATCGTGGGGGCGTCGAAACGGAACAGGTTCTGCATGCTGGCCGCACCGTAGGCCACGGTGGCGGCGACGTCCGGGGCCAGCTTGGCCTTGGCGTTGGTGGGTGAATAACGCAACTCGTTGGCAAAACAGGCCTGGGCGCTTTCCGACAGGCTCATGTCGATGAACTTCAGGGCCAGGGCCTGGTTGGGGCGGTTGGCCACCAGATTGGCGGTGATGAAACTCGCCGGCGTGCCCTCGACCCCCTGCGCGAACTTGACCGGCAGATTGGCCTTGGTCAGCGTGTAGGCGTAGTCGGAGGCGTAGGGCGCGATGGTGGCGCCGTTCTGGGCGAACTCGCGCTGGATCTCGGGCGAGGTGGTGACGACGATCGCACCGCCGGTCAGCAGCTTCTTGACGGCGTCTAGGCCGGGCTGGATATTCTTCAGGTCGCCACCGGCCACCCGGTTGATCATCAGGAAGCCCAGCATGCCGTAGCCGTTGGAGATGTCGGTCAGCACCAGCTTGTTGCTGACCTTCGGGTCCAGCAGGTCCTTCCAGCTAGTGGGCGCCTTGGGCAGGGACTGGCTGTTGTAGACCAAGCCGATGGCGGCGATGGAGTACACCGGGCCCTCGCCCTTGGCCAGCCCGGCCTTGGCCACCGGGTAGAGATCGGCGAGGTTCGGTACCTTGGCCGCGTCGATCGCAGCCAGCAAGCCTTCGGAGGCGGCCACAATCTCCTGGCCGCCCGAGAAGTGGATCACGTCGAACTGGGGCGCCGCCTTCTGGGCCCGGACCTGCGCGAAGGCGTCTGCCGAGTAGGCTGTGACCACTCGGGTGGTGGCGCCGGTTTCCTTTTCGAACGGGGTGATGACGCACTTGCGGTGTGCCGTCTCGTAGGCGCCACCGAAGGAGTTGATCGTCAGGGTCTTGTCCTGTGCGAGCGCGGTGCCGGCCAGCAACGACAGGGTGGTGGCGGCGAGGGCCGTCAAGTCAAAGCGGATTTTCATGGAAATGCTCCTTCAGTTGCGGTAAAAAATCAGGCGAGGCGACCGATTTCGACGGTCTTAACGCCCTCACGGCGGATCAGGCGGCACTGGTCCGCGATCGCGGGCAGGCCTTCGGTCATGCGGCCCCAGTAGGTGCAGGGAATCCAGCCGGTGGGGCCAAAGGTGCGTCCGCCGGCGTCATAGAACAGGCCGATCTCCCAGAACTCGCTCGGGTCGTTCTTGAAGAAATTCTTTGGCTGGTAGAACCACAGCAGCTCGCCCGGATCGGGTTGAACGGTTTGGTTCTCGGGCGGCAGCTTGCGCGGGTCGAAGTTCTGTGCCTCGTCGGGCAGGCCCATCATGATTTCGGGGCCGGAGAACATGGCGTGCGAGGCATCCCAGCGGATTGGCTTTTTCAGCGCGCCCCACAGGGCCTTGCAGGTCTCGGGCGCGTGCTCCCAGTACATGGTGATGATGCCTTGCACGTTGGCATCCACGAACTTCAGGTACAACTTCTTGCTATTGTTGGTCTTGGCCATGGTGGAGGAGTCCTATTAGGTGGGGATTTGACCAGTTTATGGCCGTATCGCGCTGGCGGCGATGTCCTATGGGTATTCGGCCCATCAAATTTTCTTATCGCGCGGCAGAGCGCCGAGGGCCGACTCCCTAGACCAGCCAGGCGGTGGCCGGGTCGACGCTGGCGCAGAAGTTGCTGGCGCTTTTCTGCGCCTGGTCCACGACGTGCAGGATGATGCCCTGGTGGGTGCTGGACTGGTAGGTGGCGATGATGGGCAGCGGAGGAAAGTGCTTGGACACCCGGATCGGGTGCAGCAGCCCCATCTGCAACTCGCGCCGAATGATCGCCGAGGGAATGGCCGCGACGCCGAAGCCGTCGATGATCAGGTTGATGATCGCGAACATCGAGTTGGAACTGGTCAGCTTGGACGCCAGCACCTTCTCGTCCTGGAAATAGGGCGCGATCTGCCGGTACGGCGGCGCGTTCTTCGGGAAGGTGATGATCGGCATGCGCGACAGGTCGTCGACGCTGTACATGCGGTCGGGGTCGATGATCTTGGGCGAGCCGACCCAGACCATCTGCAGCACATAACTGACAAAGCTGCGGAAGCTGTCGCCGATCGCGGGATCGACCGCGAAGATCAGGTCGAACTCGCCGCGGTGCATGCCGTGCACCAGCCGCTTGGTGCTCTCGACCGTGAGTTCGATCTTCAGGGTCGGCATGGACGCGTGCAGCGACTCCACCATATGCGGCATCCAGGTCGAGATGACCGAGTCGATCGCGCCGATGCGCAACAGCACCGGGGCCCGGACCTTGAATTCGTCGAGGGTGTTCTTCAGTGCATCGACCGTGTCAATCACGTTCTGGAACACCCGCAGGGCTTCCTCGCCCTCGGCGGTGAGTCGGAAATCATGACCGACGCGGTGCACCAGCCGGTGGCCGAGTTCCTCCTCGATCGCCGCCAGGCGCGAAGAGATGGTGGGCTGGGTGGTACTGAGTTCCTGCGCGGTGCGCCCGAAGTGGCGGTTCCGCACCAGCGCGGTAAAGGTGAGCATGTCCCGGATGCGCATGGACGGCCCGGGCGGTGGTCTAGACCCGGATTTCCCCGTCGCCCAGCACCACATACTTCAGCGAGGTCAGTCCCTCGATGCCGACCGGGCCACGGGCGTGGAACTTGTCGGTGCTGATGCCGATTTCGGCCCCCAGTCCGTATTCGAAGCCGTCGGCGAAGCGGGTGCTCGCATTGACCATCACGCTGGCCGAATCGACCTCGCGCAAAAAGGCCTGCGCATGCTGGTGGTCACGGGTGATGATCGCGTCGGTGTGGTGGCTGCCGTAGCGGTTGACGTGGGCTATGGCTTCAGCCACCCCGGCGACGACCTTGATGCTGATGATCGCCGCCAGATATTCCTCGCCCCAGTCCTGTTCGGTGGCGTCGCGCAGCTGCGCAGCGCCGACGCCGGCGAGCAGCGCGCGGCTCTCGGGGCAGACCCGCATCTCGACCCCCTTGGCCGCGTAAATAGCGCCGATGCGCGGCAGAAAGTCGGCCGCCGCCGCGCGCGCCACGAGCAGGCTCTCGCTCGCGTTGCAGGGGCTGTATTTTTGCGTCTTCGCGTTGTCGGCGACTCGGACTGCCATCGCCATGTCGCAGGGATCGTCGACATAGACATGGCAGTTGCCGTCCAGGTGCTTGAGCACCGGCACCTTGGCGTCGCGGCTGATGCGTTCTATCAGCCCCTTGCCGCCACGTGGAATCGCCATGTCCACATACTGCGGCATGGTGATCAGGTGACCGACGACGGCGCGGTCGGTCGTCTGCACCAGTTGCACGCCATCGGCCGGCAGCCCGGCTTGCAGTAGCGCGCGCTGCACCAACGCGGCGAGCGCCTTGTTCGATTCGATCGCCTCCGAGCCGCCGCGCAGGATGCAGGCATTGCCGCTCTTGATCGCCAGGCTGGCAGCCTCGATCGTCACATTCGGGCGGCTTTCGAAGACCATCGCAAAAACACCGATCGGCACGCGCATCTGGCCGACGCGAATGCCGCTGGGTTGCTGGCGCATACCGATGATTTCGCCCATCACATCGGGCATCGCAGCGAGCTGCTCGCAGCCCTGCGCTACCGTCTCGATGGCGCGTTCGTCCAGTCGCAGCCGATCCACCAGCGGCGGCGCGAGCCCGGCGGCGACGGCGCGCGCGATGTCCCGGTCATTGGCGCTTTGCAGCGCCGGTACCTCGCCCCGGAGCATGGTTGCCAAAGCGCGCAAGCAGGCGTTGCGCGCGGCGGTCGTTGCACGCGCCATGACGGCCGACGCGGCGCGCGCTTGCGCTCCCAGGCAGAGGCTGTACGAAGCCAGGTCAGGCGGGTTCATCGCGGTATTTTCCCATGCCCTGGCACCGCCCGAATCAGCGTGGCACGGCGCAGTGGCGGCACAGCATCATCGCGAGCCTGTGCAGCGCCTGCCAGCCGTCGGCAGGCCAGTCCGGTAAGCGCAGGCCTTTGACGATGCCGTCGACCTGGTGCGCCGCCAGCAGCAACTCCGAGGCTGCCTGGGCGCTGATCCGGGGAACGACGCGCTCGAACAGCCGCTCCTTGTGGCCCCACACGCGCTGCTCGCGCAAGGCCATTGGCAGCGGCCGGCCGGCCGCCATCGCGTCCTTGACCCGCTTGAGCGCGCGGATATCCTCGCTCAGCGCGTAGTGGACCAGTACCGCGGCCTCGCCCTCGGCTTGCAGGCCGTCGAGCATGCGCTGCGCGCGCGCGCTGTTGCCGGCCAGAACCGCCTCGGACAGCTTGAACACGTCGTAGCGCGCCACATTCAGCACCGCGCTCTCGACCTGTTCGAAGCTCAGCTCGCCGGGGGCAAACAGCAGTGCGAGCTTCTGGTTTTCCTGGTGCGCCGCCAGCAGGTTGCCCTCGACCCGGTCGGCGAAGAACTGCAAGCTGCGTTGCCCTTCCACGCCGGCCTTGACGCGCTGGCCCTGCAGCGCCAGCCGCTGCGCCAGCCACTGCGGCAGGGCGGCACGTTCCACCGGCTCCAGCGCGATCGAGACGCCGTTGCTCTCCAGCGCGGCGAACCAGCTGCCGGTCCGGGTGGCCTTGTCCAGCCGCGGCAGCATGACCATGGTGAGCGTGCTGTCGTTGCCACTCGCCTGGGCGGCGAGTTGCTGGATGGCGCCGCTGCCGTCCTTGCCCGGTTTGCCCGAAGGAATGCGGATCTCGACCAGCTGCTTGTCGGCAAACAGGCTGAGGGAGCCGCCGGCGGCCAGCACCTCGCTCCAGTCGAAATGGGCCCCCGCGACAGTGTGCGCGCTGCGTTCGGAGAACCCGGCCGCACGCGCAGCGGCGCGAATCGCGTCGGCCGCTTCCTGTACCAGCAGCGGCTCGTCGCCATGCAGTGTGTACAGGCTTCCCAAGCCGCGCTGCAGGTGCTGCTGGAGTTGGCCGGCCGGGACTTGCATCAACCTAAAGGGTCGACTTGACCGCAGCCAGCCGGCGCAGCAGTTGCTGCACGATGTCGCTTTGCATATCGCGCACCAGCAACGCCTCTTCGGCTTCCTTGGCCAGCGCCGCCGTCTCGTTGAAGCTGATGTCGCGCTGCTGCAGCAATTCGGTCTCGGCAATCAGCTCCTTGCCACGGGCATCGCGCAGCCTGAAGCGCAGCCGCAGCCGCAATTGCAGTTCGCGCACCTGCCCCGACGCGTTGACCCCGACCACCGCCTTCTCGCGCTGCTCCGAAACAATGTCAAGAATCGCCTGCGCACCCGGCTGCAGTTTCGGGTCCTCGATCAGTTGTAGCGTCCCGATCGAGGCCAGGTTGCGTTTGAGCTCCCGGCCCAGTCCCGATGTGGCCGGCACCGCCACATACAGCGATGCAAAAGCCAGCTCGGGCGCGCCGCGCAGCTTGAAGCCGCAGCCGGCCAGCAGCCCGACGCCGCACACCAGAAGCAGGCGCCGCGCGGGCATTACAGCACCAGATTCACCAGCCGCCCCGGCACCACGATGACTTTCTTGACCACTGCCCCCCGCGCCAGCGTCACGAATACCTCGCTGTGCAGCGCTGCGGCCTCTATCGCGTCGCGGCTTGCATGTGCGGAAACCCGGATCGCCCCACGCAGCTTGCCGTTGATCTGCAGCATTAGCTCGATTTCATCCTGTTGCAGCGCCGCCGGGTCCACCTCGGGCCAGGCTGCATCGAGCAGCTCGCCGAGCGTACGCTGGTAACCGAGCGCGTCCCACAGCGCCTGTGTGATGTGCGGTGTTGCCGGGTACAGGCAGCGCAGCAAGATGCTGAAACCCTCGAGCGCGGCCGCCCGGTCCGACTCGGATCCATCGGGCTTGAAGTCTTCCAGCGCGTTGAGCAATTTCATCGCACCCGAGACGACGGTGTTGTACTGCATGCGCTGGTAGTCATAGTCGACCTGCCGGAATACGCTGTGCACCTCCCGGCGCAAATCGCTCGCTGCGCGGCCGTAGCGGTGCGCGGCGGGGCCGCCATCCGGGCTTACTGCGCCGGCATGTGCCGACAGACGCACGGCGTAATTCCAGAGCCGGCGCAAGAAGCGATACGAGCCCTCGACCGCTGCGTCGTTCCATTCCAGCGTCGCTTCGGGCGGCGCGGTGAACATGGTGTACAGACGCGCGGTGTCGGCGCCGTACTTCTCGATCAGGTCCTGCGGATCCACCCCGTTGCGCTCGCTTTTGCCCATCTTGCCGACGCCGCCGTACTCGACCGGCGTCCCGTCGGCCAGGCTGCCGCCGCTGATCCGGCCCTGCGCGTCCATCGCAGGCGTCACTTCCGACGGCGGGAAATAGTCCTTGCCGCCCTTTTCGTTGCGCGCGAAGAAAATATGGTTGAGCACCATTCCCTGCGTCAGCAGCTTGCTGAACGGCTCGTCGACCTGGACCAGTCCGAGGTCGCGCATCACCTTGGTCCAAAAGCGTGCGTACAGCAGATGCAATATCGCGTGCTCAATGCCGCCGATGTACTGGTCCATTGGCATCCAGTACGCGGTCCCCGCGCCGACCATCGCCTGGTCGTTGTTCGGATCGCAGTAGCGCATGAAGTACCAGGAACTGTCGACAAAGGTGTCCATGGTGTCGGTCTCGCGCCGCGCGGCCTTGCCGCACACCGGGCAGCGGACGCCAGCGTGAAAGCCCTCATGGTGGTTCAGCGGATTGCCCGAACCGTCGGGTATGCAGTCGCTGGGCAGGATCACCGGCAAGTCGTGCTCGGGTACCGGCACCGCACCGTGCTCGGGGCAGTGGATGATCGGTATCGGCGTTCCCCAGTAGCGCTGGCGGCTGACGCCCCAGTCGCGCAGCCGCCAGGTGGTTTTTTTCTCGCCCAGCCCACGCGCCTGCAGTTCGTGGCTGACCGCCTCGACCGCCTGCTGGCACGACATGCCGCTGTAGTTGCCCGAGTTGACCGTGACCCCGCGCTGCTTGTCGGCGTACCAGTCCTGCCAGCGCTCGTAGTCGTAATGCTCGCCGTCGACCAGCACCACCTGGACGATATCGATGCCGTATTTCTTGGCGAAAGCGAAGTCGCGCTCGTCATGGGCCGGAACGCCCATCACTGCGCCGTCGCCGTAGGACATCAACACATAGTTGCCGACCCATACCTCGATCGGGTGGTCTTTCAAGGGGTGCGTCACAAAAAGGCCCGTGGCAACGCCTTCCTTGTCGCGCGTTGCCAGTTCGGCCTCGGTGACCCCGCCTGACTGAAGAGCCGCGATCTTGCGCGCCATGTCGGGCGAGCGCTCGGCCGCGCGCAGCGCCAGCGGGTGCTCGGGCGCGACGGCGACAAAGGTCACGCCCTTGATGGTGTCGGCGCGGGTGGTGAACACGTACATCCGCCCGCCCTGGATCAGTTGTCCTTGCGCGTCGCGGATATCGTGCGGGAACGCGAAGCGCACGCCCTCAGAGCGGCCAATCCAGTTCTCCTGCATCAGCTTGACCCGCTCGGGCCAGCCCGGCAGTCGGTGCTGGGTGTGGTCGAGCAGTTCCTGTGCGTAGTCGCTGATCTTCAGGTAGTAGCCGGGGATTTCGCGTTTTTCCACCGTCGCGCCAGTGCGCCAGCCTTTGCCGTCGATGACCTGTTCGTTGGCCAGCACGGTCTGGTCGACCGGGTCCCAGTTAACGACTTGGGTCTTGCGGTAAGCGATGCCCTTTTCAAGCATCTTCAGGAACAACCACTGGTTCCATTTGTAGTAGCTTGGGTCGCAGGTCGCGATCTCGCGGCTCCAGTCGATCGCCAGTCCCATCGCCTGCAGCTGGCCCTTCATATAAGCGATGTTTTCGTAGGTCCACTTGGCGGGTGGAACGCCGTTCTTCAGCGCTGCGTTCTCGGCCGGCAACCCAAAGGCGTCCCATCCCATCGGCATCAGAACGTTGAAGCCCTTCATGCGCAGGTAGCGCGTGAGCATGTCGTTGATGGTGTAGTTGCGCACATGGCCCATATGCAGCTTGCCGCTGGGGTAGGGCAACATGGAGCAGGCGTAGTACTTCTTGCGCGAAGCGTCTTCGGTGACCCTGTAGGCGTCGCGCGCACTCCACTGCTGCTGGGAAAGCTTTTCTACCGCGAGGTGGTTGTATTTTTCGTGCATGTCTTGGTCGCAAGCGGGTCGTAGTGCGCTGAGATTTTAGGCCGTTGACCCGCAGCGTCGACTGGCGTCGCCCGGCACTGCGCTGCCGGTCTCAGCGCCGGGTCGATTCTCGGCGTCTGTCGTCTGGGGCCACCGCGCCGGGCTGCGCGACAAAGCCGATCCTGCCGATCCCGGCCAGCTGCGCCAGACCCATGACTTCTACCACCCTGCCGTAGGCCACCGCTGCGTCGGCGCGCAATTGCAGCTCGGTGTCCGGGTTGCGCCCGGCCTGGCGCGTCAGGCGGCGCGCCAGCTCGTCGTCGGCAACCGGCTTGTCGTCCATAAAAGCCTGGCCCGCCTTGTCGACGACGACCATCACGAAGCCGGGTGCTTCGGGTGCGGTGGCGGCTTCGCTGCGCGGCAGGTCGAGCCGGATCGAACTCGCCAGCAGCGGCGCGGTGATGAGAAGGATAACCACCAGCACCAGCATCACATCAATCAGCGGCGTCATGTTGATGTCGCTGATCGGAGGCGCAGCGCGGCTGCGCTCTAGGCGGCCAAAGGACACGTTTCAGGTACCAGGCTGACGCGCCCGCAGCTCGCGCAGGTCGCGCGCGAAGCCTTCGAGTTCGGCCTCGATGCGTCCGATCGAACGGCCCAGGACGTTGTAGGCCAGCACCGCCGGAATGGCGACCGCCAGGCCGGCTGCGGTCATGATCAGCGCCTCGCCGACCGGGCCCGAGATCCGGTCGATCGTGACCTGGCCGGCGTTGGATATGCCGATCAGCGCGTGGTAAATGCCCCAGACCGTTCCCAGCAGGCCGACGAAAGGTGCGGTCGAGCCCACCGTCGCCAGCATGACCTGTCCGAACTGCAGCTTGCGCAAGGCCGCATGCAGCGCCTGGCGCAGCACCCGTGTGAGTTGCTGCGCCACGTCGCCGGCGCTGGCCAGCGTGCCGTCGGCCTTCAGACGCGTTGCGGCGATCAGCGGAACGACCAGCGCCTCGCGGTCAAAGATCTGCGCCTGCCGCTGGCCCTCGTCGAGCGTCGTCGATTGCCAGAACGCCAGCGTGCTGCGGCGCACATCGGCTCCGGCACGGCGCAGCAGCCAGCCCTTCCAGAAGATCAGCACCCAGCTGGCGACCGACATCAGCAGCAGCAGCAGCGCGACGATGTCGGTGACCGCATCGCCGCTGACGAAAAGCTGGCCTATGCCCATCGCATCGGGCCGCTAGCGCAGCCCCAGAACGTCGAACATGTCGAACAGTCCGCAACGCCGGCCGTTGAGGAAGCGCGCCGCGCGCAGGCTTCCCTGCGCGTAGGTTGCGCGGCTCGACGCCTTGTGGGTGATTTCGATGCGTTCACCGGTGCCGGCGAACAGGACCGTATGGTCGCCGACAATGTCGCCGCCGCGGATGGCGGAGAAACCGATCGTCGACGGGTCGCGCTCGCCGGTCACGCCTTCGCGCGCATAGACCGCACATTGGCGCAGATCGCGGCCCAACGCGGCGGCGACCACCTCGCCCATCTTGAGCGCCGTGCCCGAAGGTGCGTCGACCTTGTGGCGATGGTGCGCCTCGATGATTTCAATGTCGTAGCCGGTGCGCAGCGCTTGCGCCGCCATCTCCAGCAGCTTGAGCGTCACATTGACGCCCACGCTCATATTGGGTGCCATCACGATGGCGATGTCCTTTGCCGCATCGGCGATCAGTGCTTTTTGCCGGTCGTCGAAACCGGTGGTGCCGATCACCGCCGCCACGCCGAGCGTGCGGCACGCCGCCAGGTGCGCGATGCTGCCTTCGGGCCGGGTGAAATCGATCAGCACATCGGATCCCTGCAGTCCGGCGCACAGGTCGGCGCCGATCAGCACACCGCTGTCGAAGCCCATGAAAGCCGTGGCGTCGCTGCCGATGGACGGGCTGGCGGCAAGGTCCAACGCCCCGCTGAGGATGCAGTCTTCGCTGGAACGAACGGCCTCGATCAGCGTGCGCCCCATCCGTCCTGAGGCGCCGGCAATGCTGATCCTGCGGCTCGGGTTCATCCGATCGGTCCGCCGATCAGGGCTCCAACGGCGGGTAGCTCGCAGGCGGCTCGGGCATGGGCTTGGGTGCGGCGCGCTTGGGCGCCGGCGCAAACTGCTTGAGCAGCTCTTCGCTGGCCTCGAGCGCGGGCAACTTGTCGGGCTTGCGCCCGGCGTAGAGCGACGAGATGAATGCGGCCTCGGTCGGCAAGGCGTCGGCCTCAAAGCGCTCGACCAAGTCGCCCTTGAAAAAAACGGTCATCTTGCGCAACTGCTGCGGCTCGCCGGCACGCTTGAAGCTGAATACATAGTCCCAGCGGTCGGCGTGAAACACGCTACGCAGCAACGGTGTCCCCAGCAGGTCGCGCACCGCCTGGCGGCCCATGCCGGCCTTGAGCTTATCCAGCTGTTCGCTCGACACGAAATTGCCCTGCACGACGTCCATTTTGTACGCGCCGACAATCCCGGAGACACTGCGGCTGGCGCCATCGAGTCCCGAACAGGCTGCCAGCGCCGAAGCCAAGGCCATCGAGAAGCCTAAACGGACAATGGGACAGACAGGAACAGGCATGGGTGAAGCGGCAACGATATGATCCGGGGATTGTAGCGGTTGAGCCGCCCTAGGCATCGCCCAACGCAGAGGGGAACCACGCGCCATGGACAACATCGATGAACTCAAAAGCACCGGCCTGAAGGCAACGCTTCCGCGCCTGAAAATTCTGGAAATATTCCAGACAGGCAGCCAGCGCCATATGAGCGCCGAGGATGTTTTCCGGGTTCTGTTGGGCGAGCGCTCGGATGTCGGACTGGCGACGGTCTATCGGGTGCTGACCCAGTTCGAGCAGGCCGGCATCCTCAGCCGCAGCCATTTTGAAAGCGGCAAAGCGGTCTACGAACTCAACGAGGGGCAGCACCACGACCACCTGGTCTGCCTGGATTGCGGCCGGGTCGAGGAGTTCTACGACGCCGAAATCGAAAGGCGCCAGCATTCGGTGGCGGCGGCCAAGGGCTTCACCATCGCCGACCATGCACTGAGCCTGTACGCCAACTGCAGCAAGCAGCAGTGCCCCAATCGTCCGGACGCTAGCAACCGGCTGCACGGCTGAGGCCGGGCTTCAGGGCCCGGGCGGCAAGGCCTGCTGCACCATCGCGTTGCGGTGGCGCTCGACGAAGTCCTTGTAGGTGTCGATGCCGCGCAGCTGCAAGATGGTGTTGCGCACGGCGGCCTCGACCAGCACCGCCATATTGCGCCCCGCCACCACCTGGATCACCACCTTGCGTACCGGGATACCCAGCACATCCTGCGTCAGTGGCTCATAGGGAATGCGCTCGTATTCGCGCTCGAGCGTCTCGCGCCGCACCAGGTGCACGATCAGCTTGAGCCGCATCTTGCGTCGCACCGCGGTTTCGCCAAATATGGCGCGTATGTCGAGCAGCCCGATGCCGCGCACCTCGAGCAGGTTTTGCAGCAGGTCGGGGCATCGGCCCTCGATCGTGGTCTGATTGATGCGGTGCAGGTCGACCGCGTCGTCGGCGACCAACCCGTTGCCGCGCGAAATCAGTTCGAGCCCGAGTTCGCTCTTGCCGAGCCCGGACTCGCCGGTGATCAATACGCCCAGGCCCAGAATGTCCATCAGCACGCCGTGCATCGAAGTCCGGTCGGCAAAATGTTTGGACAGATAGGCGCGCAGGACGTCGATCACGAACGCCGAGGAGGCCTGCGTCGCGAACAAAGGTATCTGCGCCCGCTCGCACATCGCCAGCAACTCGTCGGGCGCCTCCTGCCCGTCGGCCAGCACCAGCATGGGCGGCTCCAGGGTGACGATGCGAGCAACGCGCCGGGCGCAGTCCTCGGGCGCCTTGTTGTGCAGATAAGCGATTTCGCGCTCGCCCAAGATCTGCAGGCGATACGGATGGATGTAGTTCAAATAGCCGACCAGGTCCGCACCCGATCGGGCGGCCTGGACCGCGACCTCGTCGAATCGGCGTTCCGATGCGCCCAGCCCGGCGATCCATTCCCACTTCAGGTGCGAGCGGAAGTCTTCAAACAGCACTTCTGCGCTGACGACGGTGGGCTTCATGGCGGGCCGGCCTTGTGGGGTCAGGCGCTCAGGATACCGGCACCGACTCCCACTGCGCGATCAAGGCGTGCAGCGCCTGCGCGTCGGCGCAAGTGAGCATCTTTTCGCGCAGGCGGGTGTCGCTGAGCAGTTCGGCAATGTCGGACAGTATTTCCAGGTGCTTTTGCGTTGCGGCTTCCGGCACCAGCAGGAAAATGAGCAGGGCCACCGCCTGGTCGTCGGGCGCGTCGAAACCGATGGGCGCGGCGAGTTGCACAACCGCCGCCATCGGCGCCTTGAGCCCCTTGATGCGGCCGTGCGGTATCGCCACGCCGTGCCCGAGCCCGGTCGAACCCAGGCGTTCCCGGGAGAAAAGGCTGTCGGTCACCAGCGCGCGGCTCAGTCCATGCAGGTTCTCGAACAGCAAGCCGGCCTCTTCAAAGGCGCGCTTCTTGCTGCTGGCCTCAACCTGCACCAGAACATGTGCGGGAGGCAGGATGGACGCGAGTCGGTTCATGGTCGGGTGGCAGATTATGCACACAAAAAAACCGCCTCTTGGCAGGGCGGTTGCGACGCCATAACGGGCGAGCTACATCAGGCGTTTGGCGGCCTCATGGTGGTGGTCCTGCACCTTGTCCTTGTGTCGAACCACCTGACGGTCCAGCTTGTCCATCAGCTCGTCCACCGCCGCATAGAGGTCTTCGTGCGAACTCTCGGCAAACATGTCGTTTCCCTTGACGTGGATGTTGCACTCTGCGCGCTGCCGGCGCTCCTTCTCCTTTTGCTTCTCCACCGTCAACAGGACGCGGACATCGACGACCTGGTCAAAGTGGCGGGTAATTCGATCAAGTTTGCTCGTTACATAGTTGCGCAGGGCCGGGGTGACTTCGAGATGGTGACCGCTGATCGTCAAGTTCATAGATAAGCTCCTGTTGCTCTCGCCGTTGAAAAAGCCGCCTGCACCGACCAGGTGGCCGTGGAACCCGTTGACGCGGCAGAAAAGCGCCGCCAACAAATTTACTATGCGCCCGTTGTGCCGCAATTGCAAGCCCCCAGGTGCCCGCACAATTTGCCGATGAGCCTAGATACCGTCCTGCGCGCGGGCTGGAGCCCCAGCGACAAGCCTGTGGTGGCGTTGGTGCTGATGGGCGGGGGCGCGCGCACCGCCTACCAGGTCGGCGTTCTGCGCGCGCTCGCCGCGATGCTGCGCGAGCAGCCCCAGACTGCGGGAGGCTTCCCCTTCCGGGTGCTGGTCGGGACCTCGGCCGGTGCGATCAATGCCGCCTTTCTGGCTGCCCGGGCGACGCAGGGCCTGCACGCTTTTGGGCAACTGGCCGATTTCTGGTCGGGGCTGCGGTCCGCCGATGTCTATCGGCTCAACGTACCGCGCTGGATGCGCTTTAGCCGCTTTGCGGTGGCGCTCAGCATGTACCGGCACGCGCTGGCCAACGGCGCGCTGATGGACAACCAGCCGCTGGCCAGGACGCTGCGCGATGGCATCGCGCTGTCCGGTCTGGACGACGCGCTGCGCCGCGGCGCCCTATCGGCGTTGGCGGTGACGGCGTCGAGCTACAGCAGCGGCGTGCACTGGAGTTTTTGCCAAACCGCCGATCGCGAGCGCTTTGGCGGCTGGAGGCGGCCCGGTCGCAGGGCCACTTTCGAGAAAATCACCATTGCGCACCTGATGGCGTCGAGCGCGATTCCCTTTCTGTTCCCGGCAACGGCCTTGCAGGTCGACGGGATTTCGGAGCACTTCGGCGACGGCGCCATGCGCCAAATCACACCGCTGTCCCCGGCGCTGCACCTAGGGGCGAGCCGCATGCTGGTCGTCGGCGTCGGCCAGCCCGAGCGCACCGGCCAGGCGATCGGCACAGCCCTCAGCCGCGGCCCGACGCTGGGCAGCATGGCCGGGCATGTGATCGCCAGCGTCTTTCACGACACGCTGCAGGCCGACGTCGAGCAGACGCAGCGCGTGACGCAAACCATGGGCCAGCTGCCGCGGGCGGCGGCGGCGGCGATGCCTTACCGGGCCGTCGAGGTGATGGCGATCGCGCCGACGCGCTCGCTCGACGTGATCGCGCGCAACCACACGCGCGAACTGCCAGCCGACATTCGCCACGCACTCGGATCGCTCGGCATCCTGCGCGGCAGCGGTGGCACTCTGGCGAGTTATCTGCTGTTCGAACCCGGCTTCGTTCAGTCGCTGATTGCCTTGGGCGAAAGCGACGCCAACGCGCGGCGCCAGGAACTGCTGGCGCTGATCCTGGGAGGGCGCGCTGCGATGCGATAATTTCGCCAGTCGGTCGCCTGAGTCCGCTTCCGGGAAACTGCCTCCATCGGCAGCCTTCCACGCCCCAAACTGCCAGCAGCACGAGACCACCGGGAGCGCCCCATGCTCAACATATTCACCCTCGCCAACGGCCGGCTCTTTCAGGAGGAAATCGAGTCGCTCGAGGAGCTCTCCAAGTTCCATCCGATCTGGGTCGATCTGGAGTCGCCGAGCGCCGACGAGAAGCGCTGGGTCAAGCAGTACTTCGGCCTGTCGATTCCCGACGATGCGATGGACGAGGACATCGAGGAGTCGGCGCGCTTTTACTCGGAAGACAACGGCGACCTGCATATCCGCAGCGACTTTCTGGTCGCCGACCTGGACGACCCGCGAACGGTCCGCGTCGCCTTCATTCTTAACCTGGTCAACGAAGAACTGCGCAGCAAGGGGGTTCTTTTCTCGATCCACGACGAGGACGTGCCGGTTTTCCGCCTGCTGCGCATGCGTGCCCGGCGGGCGCCGGGACTGATTGAAGACGCGCGCGAAGTGCTGCTCAAGCTATTTGACGCCGACGCCGAATATTCAGCCGACACGCTCGAGGGAATCTACCTGGAGCTGGAAAAAGTCAGCAACAAGGTCCTGTCGGGCGACATCACCGACGTTCTGGCCGGCGAGGTACTGGGCGCCATCGCCCGGCACGAGGATATGAACGGCCGCATCCGGCGCAATGTGATGGACACCCGGCGCGCGGTCAGCTTCATGATGCGCAGCAAGATGCTGAGCGCCGAGCAGTTCGAAGACGCGCGGCAGATCCTGCGCGACATCGACTCGCTCGACTCGCACACCGCTTTCCTGTTCGACAAGATCAACTTCTTGATGGATGCAACGGTCGGTTTCATCAACATCAACCAGAACAAGATCATCAAGATATTTTCGGTCGCCAGCGTCGCGCTGCTGCCGCCGACGCTGATCGCCAGCTTGTACGGAATGAACTTCCGCTTCATGCCCGAACTGGAGTGGTCGCTGGGCTATCCCTACGCGCTCACCCTGATGGCCGCCAGCGCCATCGTCCCCATGTGGTATTTTCGCCGCCGCGGCTGGCTCAAGTAGGCTTGCGCCAAGCTAGGCGCTTCAGTGGCGCGCCGCCGCGCGCAGCGCCAGCGCGCGCATCAGATGGTCGACGATGGCGCGTGCGTAGTGGCTCGCCACATGCGCCACGAAGTGCTCGAAGTCGCCACGGGCGGTGTCGTCGGACCGGTCCGAAATGCTGCGGATCGCTGCGAACGGGATGCGGTAATCGTGGCAGACCTGCGCCACCGCCGCGCCCTCCATCTCGACCGCCAGCGCATCCAGCCCGACCCCGAGCAGGGCGCGCTTGAGCGCTTCGCTGGCCGCCGCGCTGCTGACAAAGCAGTCGCCGCTGGCGATCAGCCCCTGGTGCAGCACGGGCGTTGTTGGCGCCGTGCGGGCTGCGCTGTCCAGCGTGCCGAGCGCAACCTGGCCGGCGTCTACCAGCAGGGCGCTGAGTGCCGCGTCGCAGGCAAACTCGGACCGGCCGTAGAGCGGAACCTCGAAGCGCGCGAACAGCGGAGAGGCGTCCATATCGTGCTGAACGAATCGGGTTGCCACCACCAGATCGCCCACCTGCACCGCCTGACCCAGGCCGCCTGCGACGCCGGTGAAGACGATCCGCTCGACGCCGAAGCCTTCGATCAGGCTGGTGGCGGTCGTCGCCGCCGCCACCTTGCCGATGCGCGAACACGCCAGCACCACCTCCTGTCCGTGCAAACGCCCCAGCCAGAAATCGCGTCCTGCGCGGACAAGTTGGCGCGGATTGTCGAGCTGCGCTATCAGCCCTTGCTGCTCCTGGGCCAGCGCGCTGAGGATGGCGGTGCCGCTCATGCTGGCGGCAGCGGCCGACCCGGCGCCGGCACGCTCAGGCTTGGCCGCGCAACTCGCGGCGCAGTATCTTGCCGACCGGGGTCTTGGGCAGCTCGGTGCGGAATTCGACCACCTTGGGCTGCTTGTAGCCAGTCAGGTTTTCACGGCAATGCGCGCGCACCTGCGCCTCGCTGAGCTGGGGGTCCTTGCGAACGACGACCAGCTTCACCGCCTCGCCGGTTTTTTCGTCGGGCATGCCGACGCAGGCGCATTCGAGAACGCCTTCGAGCTGGGTGACCACTTCTTCGAGTTCGGTCGGATAGACATTGAAGCCGCTGACCAGCACCATATCCTTCTTGCGGTCGATGATCTTGAAGAAGCCGCGCTCGTCCATGACACCGATGTCGCCCGACTTGAAATAGCCGTCGGCGGTCATGACCTTGGCGGTCTCGTCGGGCCGTTGCCAGTAACCGGCCATCACTTGCGGCCCTTTGATGGCGATCTCGCCGGATTGGCCGATGGCCACATCGTTGCCGTCGTCGTCGACCAGCTTCATCCAGGTATTGCAGATCGGCACGCCGATCGAGCCGCTGTATTCGGTCGCGTTGGCCGGGTTTCCGCTGGCCGTGGGCGAGGTCTCGCTGAGCCCGTAGCCTTCGAGGATCGGGCAGCCGGTCTTCTCTTTCCACAGCTTCGCGACGGCGCTCTGGACCGCGGTTCCCCCGCCGGTGGACCCCTTGAGGTGGCTCCAGTCCACGCTGTGAAAGTCGGGGTGGTTGGCCATGGCGTTGAACAGCGTGTTGACCGCCGGCAGCAGGTGGATCCGGTGCTTGGACAGTTCCTTGAACATCGCCGGCAGGTCGCGCGGGTTGGGTATCAGCACCAGCTTGGCGCCCATGCGCATTGCCAGCATCATGCAGTAGGTGAAGGCGAAGATGTGGTACAGCGGCAGCGCGCAGACCACCGTTCCCTGCTCGTTGTCGGGAATGCGGTCGAGCAGCGGCGCCCCCCAGGCCTCGTTTTGCAGCACGTTGGCGATCAGATTGCTGTGCAGCAGCACGGCGCCCTTGGAAACGCCGGTGGTGCCACCGGTGTACTGCAGCACCGCTAGGTCGTCGGCCTTGAGCGCGGGCTTTTCCAGCGTCAGCGGCGTACCGCGCGCCAGCGCCTGGTTGAAGCGCACGGCGCCCGGCAGGCTGAAGGCGGGAACCATCTTCTTGACATGGCGCACCACATAGTTGACCAGCGCGCCCTTGAGCAGTCCAAGCTGGTCGCCCATCGCGCACAGCAGCACATGGCGGACCTGCGTCGCGGCGATGCACTTCTCCAGCACCGCGGCGAAGTTCTCCAGGATCACGATCGCCTTGGCGCCGGAATCCTTGAGCTGGTGCTCGAGTTCGCGTGCCGTGTACAGCGGGTTCACGTTCACCAGCACCATTCCGGCGCGCAGGATCGCGGCGACCGCCACCGGGTACTGCGGCACATTGGGCATCATGATCGCGACCCGGTCGCCCTGCGCCAGGCCCAGCCCCTGCAGATAGGCGGCAAGCGTCAGACTCAGGCCGTCGGTCTCTCGGAAGCTCAGGTCCTTGCCCATGAAGCTGTAGGCGACCTGGTCGGCGTAGCGCGAGAAGCTCTCCTCCATCAGCGCGACGACCGAGTCGTACTGCGCCACGTCGACGTCCGCAGGGACCCCGGGCGGATAACTTGAAAGCCAGATTCTTTCAGCCATTTTTCGTCTCCAGTTCACCATCACCCGGGCCGGTCATCGCCGCGACCTGCGGCTGCTCCCGATGCGATTACTCGATCGCCTTCGCCATGTCCTCGACCACCTTCTTGGCATCGCCAAAAACCATCATTGTCTTGTCCATATAGAAGAGTTCGTTGTCCAGTCCGGCGTAACCCGCGGCCA
>Ga0214919_10003016_pt1 | contig 25901 bp, 21 predicted proteins | sample LL1503_MetaG_FD_177994 | JGI IMG/M metagenome (GOLD analysis project Ga0214919, IMG submission 177994) | Freshwater microbial communities from Lake Lanier, Atlanta, Georgia, United States - LL-1503 | ecosystem: Environmental > Aquatic > Freshwater > Lake | place: USA: Georgia | collected...
CCACCAATACCAATGGCTGTTGTAATACCTAAACCTGCTTTCACCACTTGATCCGCCGCTTCATAAGTTAAAGTGCCACTTTTTGAAACAATACCAATAGTTCCTTTCTTAAATATAAAACCAGGCATGATGCCCACTTTAGCTTCTTCTGCGGTAATGACTCCAGGGCAGTTAGGTCCTATTAATCGAGTGCTCTTTCCTTGTAAATAATTTTTAACTTTTACCATGTCTTGTACGGGAATGCCTTCGGTAATACATACTACTAAAGCAATTCCAGCATCGGCAGCTTCCATAATTGCATCTGCTGCAAATGCAGGAGGTACAAATATGATGCTTACATCGGCACTCGTAGTTTTAACAGCATCCACCACCGTATTGAAAACGGGCCTGTCTAAATGAACCGTTCCTCCTTTGCCAGGGGTTACCCCACCTACCAAATTGGTGCCATATTCAATCATTTGACTGGCATGGAAACTTCCTTCTGTACCTGTAAATCCTTGTACAATGATTTTCGAGTTTTTATTGACTAATACTGACATCTACTGCGTTTTTGTTATTTGTGGCGCAAAAATAGGCTAATCAAGGTTTTTTTACACTTATTTCTCAACAAAAATTGAAGGTTTTTTTATAAATGGCTTTCATGTGCTACTTTTGCCGTTCTCTAAGACACATTAAAAAAAATAATTATGGCAACAACTTCAGACATCAGTCGTGGAATGATTCTAAAATTAGACGGTAACTTATATTCTGTAGTAGAATTTGGTGAAAATAAAACCGCTCGTGCAGCAGCTAAAATATGGGCTAAATTAAAAGGGGTTGACAATAAAAGATCGATCGAAAAGACATGGAATAGTGGAGAGAACATATATCCTGTGCGTGTGGAAAAGAAAACTTTTCAATATTTATATAAAGATGACAGCGGCTATAACTTAATGAACAATGAGACATTTGAACAAATTGCGATGGCCGAAGAAATGATTGACGCACCTCAGTTTTTAATTGAAGGCGCCGAGGTATTTGTATTTATGAATACTGAAACTGAACTTCCTATTGGAGCAGAGCTTCCAGAAAAGATAGACGTTAAAATTACCTACTGTGAGAATGGCGTAAAAGGGGATACTGCCACCCGTGCCCTTAAAGCAGCTACCATTGAATCGGGAGCGACTGTAATGGTGCCTTTGTTTGTAAATGAGGGGGAGAAGATTAAGATTAATACCAAAAACGGAGAATACGTAGAGCGAGTTAAATAATTTACAGGGCCTATAGAAAATTAGGCCCAGTAAATTATTTCTCTAATGATTTTTAAAAAAGCTCCTCGAGAAAACGAGGAGCTCTTTTGTAGATTGTTCTTCGCCCTTTATTAAATATAAGGGCTCGAAAAATCACTCTTATGATGTTAAAAATGTCCCGAAGTATCGGGACATTTTTGTTTTTATTAGACCTATTTCATGCCTAATTCAGACTTAAAACAGGCCTAAAATGGCTAATTTTTATAGATTTGATGACAGTGCATTTTTGCCCGAAATTGCCTTTTTTTAATAAAAAAAGCCCTTTTTTTAGCGAAAATTCATAAAAAAAGCCCATTTTTACCCAAAATTGCTAAACATGGACTTGAAACAAATTCACGATTTAATTAAGGTAGTTAATAAGAGTAATATCGGAGAGATCAGTATCGAAGATAAAGATGGAAAAGTAACCATTAAGCAAAAGGAAGAGCGTGTAACGGTAAGCTCGGTGCCAGCTCCTACCTATGCCGCCGCACCAGTTGCGGGTGCTCCTGCAGCCGCTGCTCCAGCTGCCGCCCCAGTAGCCGACAATTTATTGACTATTAAAAGTCCAATGATTGGTACTTTTTATAGAAGAGCTGCCCCTGATAAGCCATTAATGGCCGAAGAAGGAACAGCCGTGAATCCAGGTAAAGTGGTATGTATTATTGAAGCGATGAAGCTATTCAACGAAATTGAAAGTGAAATCAAAGGTACCATTGTTAAAATTTTAGTGGAAGATGCAAGTCCAGTAGAATATGACCAACCTTTATTCTTGGTTCAACCAGAATAAGCCTCACCCATTTTCAAACCTAACTAAGAAAAATGTTTAAAAAGATTTTGATAGCCAATCGTGGCGAAATTGCTTTGCGAATTATTAGAACCTGTAGAGAAATGGGCATTAAAACAGTGGCCGTTTATTCCACCGCAGATAAAGATAGTTTGCATGTAAAGTTTGCAGATGAAGCAGTTTGTATAGGTGGTCCTAAAGGACAAGAATCCTATTTAAATATTCCACATATCATGGCAGCCTGTGAAATTACCAATGCAGATGCAGTGCATCCAGGCTATGGTTTTTTAGCAGAGAATGCAAAGTTTGCACAAATTTGTGCCGACCATGGTATCAAATTTATTGGGCCAACTCCCGATATGATTAATAGCATGGGGGATAAAATCACTGCTAAAGAAACCATGATTAAAGCTGGTGTGCCTGTCGTTCCAGGTGGAGAAGGTTTATTGGAAGATGTTGCCGCCTCTAAAAAATTAGCCAAAGAAATAGGATACCCAGTGATCATCAAAGCCACAGCAGGCGGGGGTGGTAAAGGAATGCGTGTAGTTTGGAATGAAGGTGAAATTGAAAAAGCATTTGATACTGCTAAGATGGAAGCAGGTGCAAGTTTTAAAAATGATGGTTTGTACATGGAGAAATTTGTGGAAGAACCAAGACATATAGAAATACAAGTAGCAGGAGATCAATATGGGAATGTTTGTCATTTGAGTGAGCGTGATTGTTCTATTCAAAGAAGACATCAAAAATTAGTTGAAGAATCTCCTTCTCCATTTATGACTCCAGAACTTCGTCAAAGAATGGGAGAGGCTGCTATTAAAGCCGCATCTGCCATTAATTACGAGAGTGTAGGTACGGTAGAATTTTTAGTAGATAAGAATCGTAATTTTTATTTCATGGAAATGAATACGCGTATTCAAGTGGAGCACTGCGTTACAGAAGAAGTAGTAAGCTATGACTTAATTAAGGAGCAGATAAAAATTGCAGCAGGTGAAAAAATATCAGGCCGTAATTACGAACCACAATTGCATGCGATTGAATGTCGTATCAATGCAGAAGATCCTTACAACGATTTCAGACCTTCCCCAGGAAAAATAACAGTACTCCATACCCCAGGCGGACATGGGGTTCGTGTGGATAGCCATGTGTATGCTGGTTATGTGATTCCTCCTTATTATGATTCTATGATTGGTAAATTAATCACCGTGGCTCAAACCCGTGAAGAAGCCATCAATACCATGTACCGTGCCTTAAGTGAATATGTAATTGAAGGTGTGCACACAACTATTCCATTCCATTTACAATTAATGCAGAACGAAGATTTTAGAAAAGGAAACTTCACAACTAAGTTCCTAGAAACATTTACTATGAAGTAGTCATATTTTAGTCCCTTTTCTTTGAAAATTAAGAGCCTAAAAACATTTTCTCTAATGATTTTTAAAAAGGCCCCGAACTATTCGTGGCCTTTTTTTCATCGCTTTTTTTATAAATATAAAAGCTCGAAAAAATTCTCTGATGAAAATAAAAATAGGACCCCATGAAGGAGTCCTATTTTTATTTATAGGTTTGGAGGAATTATTTATAGGAAGACTAAATACAATTTTGAGCGAACATTTGAGCAAAGCGATTGAGAGCGAAAAATTAGTATTTAGCATTACGGTAATGAATATAAAACTAACAATACTGATATTAAAAAGGTCCCGAATTATCGGGACCTAATAGTTTTATAGGTGCTTAAATTTTAAAATAAGCACCTATAAAACTAACAATACTGATATTAAAAAGGTCCCGAATTATCGGGACCTTTTTGTATTCTGTGATTTTGAAGGTTCGCTTTTAATTAACGTAAGAACAATAACTCTCTGTACTTAGGCAAGGTCCATAACTCATCATCTACCAATTGCTCTAATTTATCAACGTGGTAGCGAATCTTATCAAAGTATTGTGATTTTACCTTGGCTTCATAAGCAATGGCTTTGTCTCTAGAATTAGTAATGTTATTGGCCACTTTACGTTCTTCCACCATGGCATCTACATTGTCGTAAACTTGTTGAATATGTGTGCTCACATCTTTCAATAAAGCCAATTGACCTTTGTATAATTTTTCTGGCAAGGCTGCTTCACGAAGTAAGCTTACATTTTTCAATAATTCGTTTTGATATTTAAGCGCAGAAGGAATAATATGGTTAGTAGCTAAGTCGCCCATAATACGCGCTTCAATTTGTACTTTCTTGATGTACTTCTCTAATTCAATTTCATAACGCGCTTCTAATTCACTGTGCGAATAAATATTATTTTCTTTAAATAATTTCTTTGCTTTCTCCGTCACCATGGCGTCTAATGCAATAGGCGTTGTCTTTAAATTAGGCAAGCCTCTTTTTTCTGCTTCTTTATGCCACTCTTCGCTATAGCCATCACCTTCAAATAAAATCTTTTTACTTGATACAATGTATTTTTGAATCACTTGCATAATGGCAATTTCTTTCTTATCTCCCTTGTCGGTTAAAGCTTCTACTTCTGCAGCAAATTTGTTTAAAGTATCTGCCACAATGGTATTTAAAATAGTCATTGGATGACCACAGTTGGCCGTGGATCCTACCGCGCGGAATTCAAATTTATTTCCGGTAAAAGCAAATGGAGAGGTACGGTTACGATCCGTATTATCCATCAATAATTCAGGAATACTGCGGTGTAAATCTAATTTTAAAATGGCTTCGTCTTGCTCGTCAAACTTAGTTCCCACGCGGCTTTCCACATCATTCAATACCTTGGTTAAGTATTCTCCAACAAATACAGATATAATAGCAGGGGGGGCTTCATTGGCACCCAATCTAAAATCATTAGAAGCAGAAGCAATACCTGCTCTTAAAATATCGGCATAGTCATGTACGGCTTTAATGGTATTCACAAAGAAAGTCAAGAACATTAAATTGGTCTTAGGTGTTTTACCTGGTGCTAATAAGTTTATACCAGTATCAGTAGCCAAACTCCAGTTATTATGTTTACCACTTCCGTTGATGCCTGCAAATGGTTTTTCATGAAGTAATACTACTAAATGATGTCTTTTAGCCACACGACTCATTACATCCATTAATAAAATATTATGGTCGACCGCAATATTCACTTCTTCAAAAATAGGCGCACACTCAAATTGAGCAGGGGCTACTTCATTGTGTCTTGTTCTTAATGGAATACCTAATTTATAAGATTCATTTTCATAGTCACGCATAAAGGCGTACACTCTTTCTGGAATAGATCCAAAATAATGATCTTCTAATTGTTGTCCCTTAGCAGGTGCAGCACCAAAAACGGTTCTACCGCATTGTACTAAATCGGGTCTTGCATTTACTAGTGCTTCATCAATTACAAAATATTCTTGCTCCCAACCTAAAGTGGGTGTTACCTTATTTACATTTTTATCAAATAAATTACAAACAGTTACAGCTGCTTTATTCAAAGCCTCTGTGGCTTTCATTAATGGCGCTTTATAATCTAATGATTCTCCAGTGTATGCAATGAAGATGGTAGGAATACATAATGTTTTACCATTCCCAATTTCTATAATGAATGGAGGAGACGATGGATCCCAGGCAGTATATCCTCTTGCTTCAAATGTCGCTCTCAATCCACCATTTGGGAAAGAAGAGGCATCTGGTTCTTGTTGTATTAAAGCAGCACCATCAAATTCTTCAATGGCTGTTCCGTCCGATTTTAATGTAAAAAATGAATCATGCTTTTCTGCAGTACTTCCTGTCAAAGGTTGGAACCAATGGGTAAAGTGTGTAACACCTTTGGCCTCTGCCCAAGCACGTATGCCTGTTGCAATTTGTCCAGCCACATTTCTTTCAATTTTTTTAGAACCTTTAATACTGTTCACTAAACTTTTATAAGCTTCATCACTCAAATATTCTCTTGCCGTTTTTACATTAAAAACACTTTCCCCAAAAATGGCGGTAATTTTTTGAGAATGAACTTCTGGGTTATTAGAGCGGTCATGACTTACATGGTTGACGGCATCGAATCTTAATGACATATTAGGTGTTTTTATATTTGAGAATAAATCAAAGGTATGGGCATTTGGGTAGGAGTAATCAACAAAAAATCCCCCATCCAAGCGATTAGGAGGGGGGATTTTGACTAAATCCATCTAAATATTACTAAAAACTAAACTTTTGCAGTTTTTACAGTCTTAATAATTCTAGCAGCTACTTTATAAGGATCTGCTGCTGAATTTGGACGACGATCTTCCAACCAACCTTTCCAACCTTTTTCTACTGCACCAATTGGGATACGAATAGAAGCTCCTCTATCAGAAACACCGAAAGAGAAATCGTGAATGCTTGCAGTTTCATGTTTACCTGTTAATCTTAAATGGTTGTCGGCTCCATAAACTTCAATATGTTCTTTAACAAACGGACGGAAGGCTTCACAAATAATATCATAAGTTTCTTTCTTACCACAAGTTCTTAAAGTGGTGTTAGAGAAATTCGCATGCATGCCAGAACCGTTCCAATCTAAGGTTCCTAATGGTTTGCAATGCCAGTTAATTGATACGCCATAGGTTTCACCTATTCTTTCTAATAAGTAACGAGCAATCCAAATTTGATCTCCTGCTTCTTTAGCACCCTTAGAAAAAATTTGAAATTCCCATTGTCCTGCAGCTACTTCTGCATTAATACCTTCTATGTTCAAACCCGCGTCAATGCATGCGTCTAGATGTTCTTCCACGATATTTCTTCCGTAAGCATTGCTTGCACCTACTGAACAATAATAAGGACCTTGAGGACCTGGGTAACCACCTTCTGGGAAACCTAATGGTTTATCAGTAGCTGGATTCCATAAAAAATATTCTTGTTCAAAACCAAACCAAAAATCATTGTCATCATCTTCAATAGTGGCTCTTCCATTGCTTGGATGTGGGGTACCATCTGAGCTTAATACTTCACACATTACTAAGTAAGCATCTCTACGTCCTGGATCCTTACAAATAAAAACTGGTTTTAATAAACAATCACTTGATCCTCCTGGTGCTTGTTCTGTAGATGAACCATCAAAACACCACATATCGCAATCAGTTAGTTTGCCACTGAAGTCTTTTTCGATTTTTGTTTTACTTCTTAAAGATTGAGTTGGCTTATAACCATCAAGCCAGATGTACTCTAATTTTGAAACTGCCATAGGGTAGGTATTTAAATATTAATAAAATAAAATATATGATAAAATAAGGTTGAATTTCTAAATTTTGGGCGAAAATAATAAAGAATCGCATTATTTTAAAAAAATCATTTGTATTTTAATTCAATTTATACATAAAATATAAACATATAAATATTATATAATATAAATTTTATTGCTAATTCCTTGATCCTCAATTAGAATAGAGATTACACATTTTTACTGAATTGATGTTGGTAATTCAAGCCTTTGCTTACGAGGCACTTTTGTACCTTCGCGTCAACTTAAAAGAATAAGTCAATTACAATGGAAATAACTGTTAAAACCGCTCAGCAACTTAGACTCACTGAAGAAGAATTTGAAAGTATAAAAGCTAAATTAGGTCGTACCCCAAATTTCACAGAGCTCTGTGCTTTTAGTGGCATGTGGTCTGAACATTGTAGTTATAAAAATTCTATCAAGTGGTTAAAAACTTTACCGCGTGATGGAGGAAGAATGTTGGTAGCAGCGGGGGAAGAAAATGCTGGACTGATGGATATTGGCAATGATTACGGAGTGGTATTTAAAATTGAATCACACAATCACCCTAGTGCATTGGAACCATTTCAAGGGGCGGCGACTGGAGTGGGTGGTATACAAAGAGATATTTTTACGATGGGTGCAAGACCCATTGCTTCACTAAATAGTTTGCGTTTTGGTAATTTAGAGGACAAAAAAACAAAAGGTTTACTAGCTGGTGTGGTGCATGGCATTGGACATTATGGAAATTGTTTTGGTGTGCCTACGGTGGGTGGTGAATTGTATTTTGAAGATTGTTACCATACCAATCCACTTGTGAATGCCATGAGTGTAGGCATTGTGAAAGCGGGCAAAACAGTGAGTGCCATTGCGCTTGGCGAAGGCAATCCAGTTTTTTTTGTAGGTAGTGCCACGGGTAAAGATGGTATTGGTGGTGCAAGTTTTGCATCTGCAGAAATTACAGCAGACAGCGTAGAAGATTTACCTGCGGTTCAAGTAGGAGATCCTTTTCAAGAAAAAAAATTATTAGAAGCTTGTTTAGAAGTAATAGAAACGGGTGGTGTAGTGGGCATGCAAGACATGGGTGCTGCAGGTATTATTTGTTCTACTGCAGAAATGAGTGCCAAGGGGCAAGTGGGCATGCGCATTGATTTAGACAAAGTACCTACGCGTCAACAAAACATGAAGGCTTGGGAATTATTGTTAAGTGAGAGTCAAGAAAGAATGTTGATGGTGGTAGAAAAAGGAAAAGAAGCACAAGTGCTTGCAGTTTTTGAAAAATGGGATTTGTCTTGTAGTAATATTGGAGAAGTTACTTCAGATGGTTTATTGAATTTTTACATGCATGGAGTCTTAGAAGCTTCCTTACCTGCTTATGAATTAGTATTGGGTGGTGGTGCGCCGCAATATACACGTGAATACAAAGCACCTGCTTATTTAGCAAAAGTGAATGCATTTGATATGAGTTCAGTGGCAGACACTACTAACTTACAAGAATCTGTAAAGCAATTAGTGCAAATTCCAAACATTGCCTCTAAGCGTTGGATATACACTCAATATGATAGCATGGTAGGTGCGGCCAACACTTCTACCAATGCGCCAAGTGATGCATCAGTAGTAATTGCAAAAGGGACAGGCAAGGCATTAGCGATGACGGTAGATTGTAATAGCAAATATGTGTATGCCAATCCAGAAGTGGGTGCAATGATTGCTGTCGCAGAAGCTGCAAGAAATATTGTTTGTTCTGGTGGAGAACCTATTGGTGTGACCAACTGTTTAAATTTTGGTAATCCCTATGATCCTGAAGTGTATTATCAGTTTGTAAAATCGGTAGAAGGAATGGGCGCTGCTTGTAGAAAATTCAATACGCCTGTTACAGGTGGTAATGTAAGTTTCTACAATCAAAACCCAGATGGTCCTGTATTTCCTACACCAACTATCGGCATGGTAGGGATTATAGAGGATATGAAAAATAGAATGACTTTAGATTTTAAAAAAGCAGGAGATATAATTATTTTATTGGGTACCCAAAGAAATGATATCGGCTGCTCCGAATATTTAAATAAAATAAAAGGGGTGGCACATTCTCAGGCACCTTATTTTGATTTGGAAGAAGAATTTGCTTTGCATCAATTGGTGACAAGTTTAATTAAAGAACAAAAAATAAAAAGTGCCCACGATATTAGTGAAGGTGGTTTGATCATCACTTTATTGGAATCTGCCTTTGTAAATAATAAAGGTTTTGAAGTAAGTTCAAATGTAAGTACTTTAAGAACTGATGCTTATTGGATGGGCGAAGCACAAAGCCGAGTAGTGGTATCTTCTGATATAGCAAGTGTTGCTTCAATTGAAGCAATGGCTAAACAATTGGGCATTGCTTCTACTGTCATTGGAAAAGTAACGGAAGGAAACATTCAAGTGAATAACGAAAAATGGGATTCCATAGCTGCATGGAAAAATGCCTACCATACGGCCATTGAAAAAAAATTAGCTTAATACCATCATGTTAAAACAACCCACCATAGTCGTAACAGGAACCGCTGGCTTTATTGGTTCTGTGATGGTGCAGTATTTAAACGAAAAGGGCTTGACTAATTTATTATTAGTAGATGATTTTGGAGTGGAAGAGAAAAGAAAAAACTGGGAGCAAAAAAAATATACAAAGGTCATAGAGCGTCAGGCTTTTTTAGACCAACTCATCAATGAGGAGCATGAAATTGATATCATTATTCATTTAGGCGCCAGAACCGATACCACAGAATTTAATTATGCCATTCATGAGGAACTGAATCTGGAATATTCAAAATCGCTTTGGCATTATGCTACTAAAAAACAAATTCCATTAATATACGCCTCCTCTGCTGCTACTTATGGTAGTGGTGAACAAGGTTATGAGGATAGCCATACTATATTAGATCAATTGGTTCCACTGAATCCTTATGGTGTATCTAAAAATGAATTTGATAAATGGGCAATTGCACAAACCGAGCAACCTCCTTTATGGACTGGTTTGAAGTTTTTTAATGTCTATGGTCCTAACGAAGGGCATAAAGCCAGAATGGCCAGTGTTATTTTTCATGCCTTTAATCAAATCAAAGAAACAGGTTTGGTTAAATTATTTAAAAGTCACCGTCCCGATTTTAAAGACGGAGAACAACTAAGAGATTTTATTTATGTGAAGGACTTAGTGAATGTGATTGGATGGATGATGCATGAGATGTTTGCATCTAATTGGACTTCAACAAAAAATGGTTTATACAATTTAGGCACAGGAAAGGCTAGAAGCTTCTATGATTTAGCAGCTAACACTTTTATCTCGCAAGGTTTAAAGCCAAACATTGAATTCATTGATATGCCCGAGGATATTAGAGACAAGTATCAATACTTTACAGAAGCGAATATGGCAAAACTGCGCGCTGCAGGATATGACAAGCCATTTTCAACGCTTGAAGAAGGTGTAAAAGATTATGTTGCCAATTATTTATTGCCAGGACAAGGATATTAATTTGAAAAAAACTAAAGCACTATAAAATAGTTCCATGTAGCCGACATCGGTTCGTGCCGCGGAGGCAAATGGAAGCTATTTTATAGTGCAATAATATTTTCTCTTATTTTTTTAATGCGCCTTCAAAAATGCAATGGCTTTAGCATAGGCATCTTCTTTAGCAGCAGCATTGAAACTAGGATTGCTTGGATTGGCAAAACCATGTCCTGCTTGATATCTATTCACGGATAAATTCTTACCTGCTTCTTTCATATTTTTTTCAAAATCATTCACCATCATTGGCGAAGGGCTTTGGTCTAAGTTGCCAAAAAATCCAATGACATCACATTGAATAGATTTTAATTTATCCATATTGGTTTCTGGTCTACCATAATACATCACAGTTCCTTTTGCTTGTGGTCCGGCTAAGATGGCAGTTTGTAAACTCCACATTCCACCAAAACACCAACCTACACTATATATAGCTGCATTACTGCCTGCATATTTAATGGCCCCTTGAATAATGGCAGTCATTCTTCCCATATCTGCACCGCGCATTAATTTCATAGCACTATCTGGTGTTGCAGCAACTTTTCCATCATACATATCTACAGCAATTACATTCACGTCTCCTAAGTCTGTATAATATTTATCTGATTCCATTTTTACATTGTCATTTAATCCCCACCATTCTTGTATTACAATTAAATATTTATTGGTTTTCTTTTTAGCAGCAATAAAATAAGCATTGGCTTGCTTACCATCGGCAGCATCAAAAGACATCATTTTTCCTAACAAGTTTTCTGGATTCACTACAATAGGGGAAGGGTGCATCGCAGCAAAAGCGGGTGTGCTTGCCTCTAATTGATAGGCTTGTTGTGTTTCCATATTCAAGCACTCAATTACTTCCGCTTTTTCTAAGGTAGGGTGTTGGGTTTTAGTCCAATTCCAGCTGATTAAACTAGCTGTCAAAAGGACACTAAAAAGGACATAAATGGCTTTTTTCATTGATTTTTATTTATTTTAATTGAAGATGTTCACTTTTATATAACAGTTATAAACATTTTTTGTTGAGTCCTAGGTATCATTTTGTTGCCCCCTTTTTTTGGCGTAGTTTTGTACGACCTCTAAGAATTTTTCCAAATAAAGATAGGTCCTAAAAAGTAAAATAACCATTTTGAAACTGGTTTATGCGCAATAGAATTTTTCTATTGGGTGTATCCTATTTTCGAAAAAGAACTAATGTAATTGTATGGCAAAGTATGTATTTGTAACAGGTGGTGTAACGAGTAGTTTGGGTAAGGGCATTATTGCTGCTTCATTGGCAAAATTATTGCAAGCCAGGGGCCTTACTGCCACCATACAAAAATTTGATCCCTATATCAATGTGGATCCAGGCACTTTGAATCCTTATGAGCATGGAGAATGTTATGTCACAGAAGATGGGGCGGAAACCGATTTAGATTTAGGGCACTACGAGCGTTTTTTAAGTACACCTACTTCTCAGGCAAACAATGTCACTACTGGACGTATTTATCAAACAGTGATCAATAAAGAAAGAGCGGGTGAATTTTTAGGTAAAACCGTACAAGTAGTACCGCATATTACCGATGAAATCAAACGTCGCATGTTATTGTTGGGACAGGATGGAAAATTTGATATTGTGATTACTGAAATTGGTGGAACGGTGGGGGATATTGAGAGTACCCCTTTTATTGAAACCGTGCGTCAAATTCAATGGGAATTACCAGAAGAAGATGTGATGGTAGTGCACTTGACTTTAATTCCTTATTTAAATGCGGCCAAAGAATTAAAAACAAAGCCTACTCAACATAGTGTTAGAATGTTAAGTGAAACAGGCGTACATCCCGATGTAATTGTTTGTAGAACTGAACATCCTTTGAATGATGAAATCAAAAGAAAAATTGCTTTATTCTGTAACGTAAAAGCGGGCAATGTAATTGAATCCTTAGATGCCAGCACTATTTATGAAGTGCCTTTGTTAATGCAAAAAGAACAATTAGACTTAATTGTACTTAAGAAATTAAATATTCAAAATTTCAAGGAACCTGATTTAACAAAGTGGAATGTATTTTTGGATAAATTAAAACATCCAAAAAGCACGGTGAATATTGGATTGATTGGAAAGTATATTGAATTACAAGATGCTTATAAGTCGATACTAGAAAGTTTTATACATGCAGGTGCTATGAATGAGGTGAAAGTAAACGTAGTGAATGTGCACAGTGAAAATATTTCTGATGACAATGTAAATGAACAATTGTCAGGATTAGATGGTTTATTGGTAGCCCCAGGTTTTGGTAATCGAGGTATTGAAGGAAAAATTGTAGCTGTAAAATATGCAAGAGAAAACAAATTGCCCTTTTTTGGAATTTGTTTAGGTATGCAAATGGCCGTCATTGAATTTGCGCGCAATATTTTACATCTAAAAGGAGCGCATTCTGTAGAAATGGATGCCAATACAGAACATCCAGTGATTGACATTATGGAAGATCAAAAGGGAATTACCATGAAAGGTGGCACCATGCGTTTAGGTTCTTATCCATGTACCATTACTAAAGATACTTTAGCCTATAAAATTTATGGTGAAACTAATATCAACGAACGTCACCGTCATAGATATGAGTTCAATAATACTTTCTTAAAATTGTTTCAAGAAAAAGGAATGGTCACTAGCGGTGTAAATCCAGAATTGGGATTGGTGGAAATTATAGAATTGCCCAATCATCCATTTTTTATTGGTGTTCAATATCATCCTGAATTAAAAAGTACGGTAGAGCATCCAGCGCCTTTATTTGTGCATTTTATTGCTGCTGCAAAAGAACTTGCTTCCAAAAGATAGTAGCGCCCAATTTCAGCTTTAAATCAAGGGTAAAATAGGACCCCAAAACTTGTTTTTTGGCCTAAAAGGGGCTTTTTTGTGCGCTATAATTCAACAATAAAAAACATACCTTTGCTCCTCGTTTAAATACGTTTAAAAACTGATTATGAATACGGATAAAAATACGATCACCGGGTTTGTCTTATTAGCGGGTTTGTTTTTTTTGTACTTCTGGTACACCAATAAACAACAAACAGAATTGGCTTCTTATAAAAAGCATTTTGATGATTCTGTTGCGATGGTCAAAGCAACTGCCGATAAAGCAGCAGCTTTAAAAAATCCAATCAATGCAGACAGTACTTCAGCGACCATGGCCCAACCAGCAGACTCAGTAAAAGAAACTTTCTCTTATTTAGAGAATGAAGTGGTGAAAGTAAAGTTGAGCAATAAAGGTGGCCAAGTTGTAGGCGTCACTTTAAAAAAGTATACTAACTATAAAAAGGAAAATGTTTATTTGGGGGATAGTAGTTCCTTGAATTATCCAATTAATATAGGCAACAATCAAACGGTTCAAATCAATCAAGTTTTATTCTCTACCACTACTATTTTGCCTAGCGAAAATGGTGTTCAAAAAATCGAATATAGTTTTACTACTGCATCAGGAAAAACAGTGCGTCATCAATTTGCATTGCAAGCCAACAAATATAATATTGATTTCAATATCAAATTAGACGGAACCGATCAGTTATTGACTAACAATCAACTGAACTTTGTTTGGGACGTACATGCTTATCAACAAGAACGTACTTCGGTATACGAGCGACAAATGTCCAATATCTGTTTTTCAGAAGGGGGCGAGTTTGATTATATTTCAAGTAAAACCACCAAGGCATTTGAGAAACCCATTCAATGGGTGGGTTTGGTGCAACAGTTTTTTACCACCACTTTATTAGCTAAAGAAGGCTTTGCTAAAGGAAATATCAATTGGCAACGCAAAATAGACAGCAGCAATGGATTGGCTGCTTTGCAAGCACAAATGCAATCAAAATTAAATGGCAACAATGCCAATATTGCCTTGTCATTATATTATGGGCCTAATGATTTTCAAATTTTGAAAACACAGGCTCCTGAGATGGAAAAAATTGTAAACTTAGGAAGAGACTTGTATTCTTTTGTACGTCCTATTAATAAGTATATTTTAATGCCTGTATTTGATTTCTTTGCAGGCTTTATTAAGAATTTTGGCTGGGTTATTTTCTTGTTAACTATTTTTATTCGTCTAGTCACTTCACCACTTACTTATTCAAGTTATTTAAGTAGTGCTAAAATGAAAGTGTTGAAACCGGAATTAGATGCTATTAAGAAAAAATTAGGTGACGATCAGCAAGGCTTTGCCATGGAGCAGATGAAATTATTTAGAGAAGCAGGGGTAAACCCATTAGGTGGTTGTATTCCAGCATTACTACAAATTCCTATCTTCTTTGCACTCTATAGTTTCTTTAATTCCAATATTAGTTTAAGAGGACAATCGTTTTTATGGAGCCATGATTTATCTAGCTATGACTCTATCGCCACACTTCCTTTTACCATTCCTAGTTTTGGCAACCATATTAGTTTATTTACACTAACCGCTGTAATTACTAGTTTGTTAATGTCTGTGTATAATATGGCCATGACCCCTACGCAAGACAATCCTGCCTTAAAGTACATGCCTTATATATTCCCATTTGTATTATTGTTTATATTTAATGGTTTGCCTTCTGCCTTAACCTGGTATTATACAGTTTCCAACGTGATTACCTTACTCATGCAGTTATTGATTCAGAAGGTCATTATCGACCATGATAAAATTTTGGCGGGTATTGAAGTAAAACGTAAAACGCCTAAGAAAAAAAGTAATTGGCAATCTAAGTATGAGCAATTGATGGAAACTCAGAAAAAAGTCCAAGCCTTAAAAGATAAAACAAAAAAATAAATAAGCTTTGAGCACCCATCTACAAGGGTGCTCAATTTTTAGCGTTCATGAAATGTAAAATTACCCCCCTAATTCTGAGCATTTTCTTTACGATTGCTAGCGCCCATGCACAAAACAAAGTGGTAGGGGAATGTGCACTTCAATTCGAAATTTTGGAACAACAAGGAACTCAATGGACGGCCATGGGCACCAAAAATGTATGGATCAAGGGTAGTCAATGCAAAACCATATTTACTTCTCCTCAATTGGTGCAAGTCTTGATTTTTAATACGCAGTCAGACAATGCCCTCGTCTTAAAAGACATTGGACAAAATCATTTTTTACAAGAAATAAAATATCCACCCATCAATATTCCCACTATGCTTTCCATGAAAGCAGTGTCGGACTCTGCCATTTCTATTTTAGGCTACTTGTGTAAAAAAGTACAAGTCATATGGAGCGATCAAACAATATATGAAATTCAATATACCAGCGAAATTGCAGCTTCTGTGAATGCTTTTGAATTGGCCTTCAAAGACATTCCTGGTTTGGTCTTGGCCTATACTATTCTCCCAGCCAAAGGGAAAGCTGTTCAATACTTGGCCAGCAAAATTGATTTAAGTCCAATTGCATTGAGTCAATTTAATGTCAACAAAGACTTATATCAAATCATTGATTAAACTATAGCAGATTAACGCAATTCAATAAAGCATCAATAAAAAATTAGAAATTAAGGTTGAACTGGAGCAGGTGTCTTAAACTTAGACAATAAAACATTGTATCTATAAGGAATTACATAAGAAATATTTCCTTTATTGAATTTAATGTAATTGCTATTGGCATCAGCATTCACTGAATTAGTAGAGAAACCCTTGAATACCAAACTAGATTTTAAAGCATTAAAAGTAGCCGTCTTATGGGTGAGGTTGCCGATATTTTTTAAACTATATTTTTCAACTAATTTTCTTGATTCCAAATTGTTATTGATGACAATGGTGGAAGAAAAAGTACTTGTAGATACGAGCAATAGCATTGCTAAACAAGCAGTGTTTAATATGGTTTTTATAGTGGACATGATCTTTTCAAAGGTAGACAATTTAATAAATCTATAAAAAATTTATTTTGAACCTTTTTATAGGCTGATGTGAAGAACAAAATATTGATAATTAATAGGTTAATTGTACATTTATTTAAAGCAAAGAGGAATTTTACCTTTTGAGTTAAGGTATTGAAAATCAATGCTTTATTCCTAACCCATAAGCAAAATACCATGTTCGATAACCATCGTGACGAGGAGGGCGGAGACATTCAAGAGCTAATGCAACGCTTTCAAAACCTTAAATTAGGTCGAACCAACTCCTATATAGAAGAAGATGATTTTGAAAGAATCATAGAACATCTCGATGAAAAGGATGAAATGGCAGATGCCATTGAAGCGGCCAATATGGCTTTGAATCAATACCCACATTCTTCTTTATTGATGATTAAAAAAGCAGACCTGCTTTTGGCGACTAGAAAATACAAAGAGGCTTTGAAATTATTAGATGCTGCTGCCTTGTATGACCATAAAGACATGAATTTATTCATTCTTAAAACGGATGCTTATTTGGCATTGGATCAACCAGAAAAGGCCATCGTCTTATTGCAAGAAGCGCTTCATTTATTTGAAGGGGCAGATCGCACCGAAGTCTTGTTTGAACTAGCCGATGTGTATGATGACCACGAAGCCTTTGACAAAGTATTTGATTGCTTGCAATTGGTTTTAGAAGAAGATCCCACGAATGAAGAAGCTTTGTATAAAATTTGTTTTTGGACCGACTTCACAGGAAGAAACGAAGAAAGCATTCGATTGCATCAACGCATCATTGATGAACAACCTTACAATGCACTTGCTTGGTTTAATTTAGCGGCAGCCTATCAAGGAATAAAATTACATGAGAAAGCCATTGATGCTTATCAATATGCCATTGTCATTGATGAAAAATTTGATTACGCTTACCGCAATATGGGTGATGCTTTTCTACGCTTGAGAAAATACAGAGAAGCTATCGAAGCCTTAGAAAAAGTATTGGAACTCTCCAGGCCCGAAGATGTGATCTATGAAGCCATTGGGCATTGTTACCATCGAATGAAAAATTATGCGCAAGCAAGATTTCATTATAAAAAAGCGGTGCACTTGAATCCGGATGATAGTAGGCTGTATCAAAAAATTGCAGGTACTTATATGCAAGAAGAAAATTGGGAATTGGCCATCAAACAATTGGAACATGCGCTAAGAATTCACCAACACATTAATGAGTATTATATTTTAATGGGAGAATGTTATATGCACTTGAGTCAATTTAGAGAAGCCGCTCAGTTTTTTGGAACCGTTGTAAAAAACAAACCCAAACAAATTGCTGGATGGGAATCTTTAATTAAGTGTTTGGTGGCCAATGAACAATTAGATATGGCCTTAGAACAAACCGAATTGGCTTATATGTCTACGCAGGGAAAAGTAACCTTCATCTTTTACAGAAGTGCCATTTTATTTATGATGAACAAGGCTGCCGAAGGGTTACTTCAATTGGAAATGGCCTTATCCAAGTCGTCTAAATTATTGAAAAAATTTACTAAGTTTTATCCAGAAATTGTTCATGATGCGAAGGTGGCTGAATTGATTGGTCAATACAAGAAGAAAGGAAAAAAGTCTTAATCAATTGAGTTACCTTTAGGGTATTATTTATAAAGAACGACTATGATGAATTTCAAAATGTCTCAAATTCCAGAAAGAACGCCCAAGCCCAGAAAAAATGGGTTAACCATGGTCATGGACAAGGGTTTGAGTTATGCTGAAGCAGAAAATTTTTTGAGTGTGGCTGGTGTGCATACCGATTTAATTAAATTAGGTTTTGGGACTTCTTTTGTAACCCCCAATTTGAGAAAAAAAATTGAATTGTACCAAGCAAATGGCATCCCAGTTTATTTTGGGGGTACTTTATTCGAGGCATTTATTATTAGAAATCAATTTGAAGATTATGTAGCCATTTGCAAAGACTACAAAATAGATTTGATAGAAGTAAGCGATGGATCTATTACCATACCACACAGTGAAAAATGTGGCTACATTGAAAAAATTGCAAAATTTGCCACTGTATTAAGTGAAGTGGGAAGCAAGGATGCAGCGCATATTATCCCTCCTTATCAATGGATCGAACTGATGAGTGCAGAACTCAAGGCAGGATCGGCCTATGTGATTGCAGAAGCAAGAGAGGCGGGCAATGTAGGTATCTATAGAGGCAGTGGAGAAGTGCGCGAGGGATTGGTACAAGAAATCTTAACTAAAATTCCTGCCGAAAAAATTCTTTGGGAGGCACCACAAAAAGCGCAGCAATTGTATTTCTTAGAATTGATAGGCTGCAATGTAAATTTAGGTAACATCGCACCCTCTGAAGTGATTCCATTGGAAACCATGCGCATTGGGCTTAGAAGTGATACTTTTGATTTATACTTAAATAAATAATTTTGCGTCAGTTTGGATTAATAGGCTACCCCTTATCTCATTCTTTTTCAAAAGGATTTTTTGCTGAAAAATTCTTGAAAGAAAATATTGTAGATGCACAATATGAAAATTATCCAATAGATAATATACAGGCTTATAGTTCACTTTGGGAAAATGAAAATTTGGAAGGATTAAATGTAACCATCCCTTATAAAAAAGAAGTGATTGCTTTTATTCATCATCCATCCACTGTGGTATCGGCAATCAATGCCTGTAATTGTATTCGTAAATTCAACAATGAATTCTATGGTTACAATACCGATGTGTTGGGTTTTGAAAAATCATTGTTGCCGCTATTAAAACCAAGTCATACCAAAGCATTGATACTAGGCACAGGTGGTGCAGCGGCTGCAGTGCAATGGGTATTGCAAAAATTATCCATACAATATCAATTGGTAACAAGAAGCAATCAAGCGCAAGCTTCTATATTTAATGCACCTGTTCTTACTTATCAAACATTGAATGAAGATATTATAGAAGAGCATACATTAATAATTAATACTAGCCCTATTGGAATGTATCCTAATGTGCAGGAAGCGCCTTTGATTCCTTATGAAGCCATCGGTAGTGGTCATTATTTGTATGACCTTGTGTACAATCCTGCGGAAACTTTATTTTTAGCCAAGGGGAAAGAAAAAGGAGCAGCCATCAAAAATGGTTTGGATATGTTGCACCTGCAAGCATTAGAGAGTTGGGCCATTTGGAATGCGGCCACACCTCCTATACAGTAATCAATATTTTTTAAAGACTTTTAAAAAAGAGAAAAGTTGGGTGACCGCTTTTTGTCGGTGGCTATAATTATTTTTCTCTTGCATAGTCATTTCAGCAAAACTTTTAGTAGCGCCTTCGGGAATAAAAATAGGATCATAACCAAATCCTTTTGCTCCATGCATTTGTTTGATGATCGCTCCTTTGCAAATACCTTCGAAATAATATTCTTTGTTTTCCCAAATCAAACAAATCACTGTTCTAAATTGAGCAGTTCTGTTTTCAGTTGAAATTAATTCTTCTAAAACTTTGTCAATATTGGCTTGAAAAATTCTGTCTTCACCCGCATATCTTGCGCTTTTCACACCAGGTGCGCCATTTAAAAAATCAACTTCTAAACCAGTGTCTTCGCTAAAACAATTTTGTTTAGTGAGCCCATGAATGGTCCTTGCTTTTTCTGCAGCGTTGTCTTTCAAATTATCATGCGGCTCTGGAATATCAATATCGATGCCTGCTTCTTTTAATGGAATGATTTGAAAATCCTTGCCCACCAAGGATTGTATCTCTTCTACTTTATGTTGATTGTTGGTGGCAAATACGAGGGTATACATGAGACGGAACTAAATTACAATTGAAATATTTGTTTTAGTACGGCCCATAATTTTGCTTTCTCTTGTTTGGCATTGGCATCCGTGCCTTGCATACTAGCTAAAGATTTACTGAATAGTAAATTGTTTTCGCCCAGTGGAATCACTTTATACAATTGGGTTGGTAATTTTATTTTTAAGGCTATGCTGTCTAATTCAAAAGCAATCACTAATTTGGAAGGAAGTAATTGGAGTATTTGATGAAGTCCGGCTTTTTGTTGGCCTAAGTTCACAAGCGCAATGTCTGCAATGGTTAATCTACAAGCGTTTAAAATAGAAGTCAATAAAATAAAATCGGTTTCATTTAAATAAACCGATGCAGGGTCACTTACCAGCACTATAATTTTTTTATGGTGATCTCCTAAATACTTGAAGTTGGTGAGCGCTTCCATAGTTTCTTCTGCAAGAGCAACTTCTTCATTGGTGTTGGATTCAATGGCAGGCTCCTTTTTTTTATTCTTTTTTGCAAAGGCTTCTTGATCAGCGGCTAAATTTGCATTTTGCTCCTCAATTAAGGCAGGGTTTATTTTATTTTCAGGCAGGACCAAGCTATCTTTGTACAAAGAAACTAGAACAGCAGGTGGTAATATTATTTTGCTTTCATTCATTAAGTTGGAAAATTAAATGAATTGGTTCAAACTGAAAAATAACACTTGTAAGTTTTCAAATTTTTCGTTTCTTTGTATCCTTGATCCTTTATTAAATTAAGTTTATGTCTACACCTTCTATTCCAGTTACTAAAACTACCCATTCTAATTTAGCCAATTTCAATATGAATGAAATTGCTTTCGGCAAACATTTTACAGATCATATGTTGGTTGCAGACTATGAAGATGGGGCTTGGAAGAATATAGCCATCCTACCTTTTTCACCCATTTCTTTGGATCCTTCAAGTGCAGTCTTGCATTATGGACAAACCATTTTTGAGGGCATCAAAGCGTTTAAAAATGACAAGGGTGAGTTTGTTATTTTCAGACCAGATCAAAATTTAATACGTTTTAATGTTTCAGCAGCACGCATGGAAATGCCTCAGGTACCTGAATGGCTTTTCATTGAAGGAATGAAACAATTAATCAATGTAGAATCTGGCTGGATTCCTACTACACCCGATTCTTCTTTATACATCCGTCCATTTATGATTGCCACCGATCCTTATTTAGGCGTGCGACCATCACTTAGTTATAAGTTCATGATTATTTTGGGTCCAAGTGGTCCTTATTTTTCTGCCCCTATGAAAATTTTAATTGAACAAAAATATACGCGTGCAACACCTGGTGGTGTTGGTTTTGCGAAGAATGGTGGAAATTATGGAGCAAGTTTACATCCTGTAGAATTGGCCAAGCAAAAAGGTTTCGATCAAGTTTTATGGACCGATGCCAACGAACATAAATATGTAGAAGAAGTAGGGGTGATGAATGTGATGTTTGTCATCGATGGGAAAGTAATTACCCCAAGTTTGGAAAGAGGCACCGTATTAAAAGGAGTAACACGTGATAGCTCAATTATATTATTACGTGAAATGGGCTATTCAGTGGAAGAAAGAAATTTATCGGTGGATGAAATTGTAGCTGCCCATAAAAAAGGCGTCTTCCAAGAAATTTTTGGCGTAGGTACTGCGGCCGTCGTTTCCATGGTCAAGCAATTGGTCAACGGCGATTACATCATGGATTTTGATCCAGAAAATATGCCTATTGCAAAAGCCTTAAAACAAGAATTGCATGAGATTCGCATGGGCAGAAAAGCAGACAAGCACCAGTGGATGGTGAAAATTTAAGTAAATCCCTGATTTTTAATCCTATAGGCGATCATTTTTAGCTCAATTCCAGCTAAAAAAGGTTATTTCCTTTATTTTTTTAAAATTAGACAATAAACATTTTGGTAATTGGCTCACAGCCATTACCTTTGCCGTCCGAATTTTTTATAAACCGAAATAGAACAAAACAGCAGAATAAATGCCTACTATTCAACAATTAGTGAGAAAAGGCCGTGAGATCATCAGGGCTAAAAGTAAATCAAGAGCATTGGACGCATGTCCTCAGCGTCGTGGCGTTTGTACTAGAGTGTATACAACTACACCTAAAAAACCTAACTCTGCGTTACGTAAAGTAGCCAAAGTACGTTTGACAAATAAAATCGAAGTCATTGCTTATATACCTGGAGAAGGGCACAACTTACAAGAGCACAGTATCGTTTTGATACGTGGTGGTCGTGTGAAGGATTTGCCAGGGGTTCGTTATCATATTGTACGTGGAAGCTTAGATACTGCTGGTGTTAAAGACCGTAAGCAGTCTCGTAGTAAATACGGAACTAAGAAAGAAAAAGCAAAGAAATAATTAAATAAGTAACCACTAACTCATATTCGACATGCGTAAAGCACAACCTAAAAAAATTCCTCTAGCACCAGATCCTCGTTTCAACGATGTACAAGTGACTCGTTTTATCAATAACATCATGTTAGATGGTAAAAAAACAACTGCTTACAAAATATTCTATGATGCTTTGGACAAAGTGAGCAAATTCACTGGTGAAGATGGATATGAAATGTGGAAAAGAGCGGTAGTCAACATCACGCCTGCTGTAGAAGTACGTAGTCGTCGTATTGGTGGTGCAACTTTCCAAATTCCTGCTGAAGTACGTCCTGATCGTAAGATTTCTCTGAGTATGAAATGGTTGGTACGTTATTCTCGTGAGCGCAACGGTAAAACAATGGCCGACAAATTAGCCAATGAAATCGTGGCTGCGACAAAAGGGGAAGGGGCTGCTTTCAAAAAGAAAGAAGATACCCACCGTATGGCTGAGGCGAACAAAGCGTTCTCTCACTTTAAAATGTAATTCTAAATATATTACTGGCTTTTTAGCCTTTAAAAATAGACTAAACCTCTTCGTTTCAACGGGGAGGTTTTTTTGTTGGAAAAAAAAATCGAGAATCAGCCTTTCAATTAGTAATATCGTTAACTTTGCGCCTCGGAAAAATAGGACAATTTAAAACAAAATAACCCTTTTATGGCGGACTTGAAACTACAAAGAAATTTTGGAATTGCTGCGCACATTGATGCGGGCAAGACTACTACTACAGAGCGTATTTTACGTTATACTGGTATGATCCACAAAATTGGAGAAGTACACGATGGTGCTGCTACTACCGATTGGATGGAACAAGAAAAAGAAAGAGGTATTACCATTACTTCTGCTGCAGTTAGTTGCCAATGGCAGTTCCCAACTACCTTGGGTAAGAAAGATGACAGAACCAAAGATTATTATTTCAATATCATTGATACTCCAGGTCACGTGGATTTTACCGTAGAGGTAGAACGTTCTATGCGTGTATTGGATGGTTTGATCGCTTTGTTCTCTGCAGTGGATGGGGTAGAGCCTCAATCAGAAACAGTTTGGCGTCAAGCAAATCGTTATAAAGTACCCCGTATTGGATTCGTCAATAAAATGGACCGTGCAGGTGCCGACTTCTTAATGGTGGTAACACAAGTAAGAGAAATGTTAGGTGCAAAAGCGGTACCATTACAATTACCAATTGGTGCGGAAGATAACTTCACTGGTGTAGTTGACTTAATTAGAATGAAAGCCATTATTTGGGATGACGCTACAGAAGGTATGACTTATGTAGAAAATCCTATTCCTGATGATATGAAAGAAGATGTGGATTATTGGAGAGCTCAATTGATTGAAGCCGTTGCAGAATACGACGACAAATTAATGGAGAAGTTTTTTGAAAATCCAGATTCTATTTCTGAAGCGGAAGTACATGAAGCCATTCGTAAAGCAACGATCGATTTAAGTATCGTTCCAATGATGTGCGGATCATCCTTCAAAAACAAAGGGGTACAAACAGCATTAGATGCAGTTTGTCGTTACCTGCCTTCTCCAGTAGATGTAGATGATACAGAAGGAACAGATCCAGATACAGGAGAAAAAGTTTACCGTAAACCAAATGCAAAAGAACCATTTGCTGCCTTAGCATTTAAGATCATGACCGATCCTTTCGTAGGACGTTTAGCGTTCTTCAGATGTTATTCTGGTCATTTGGATGCAGGTTCTTATGTTAAGAATATGCGTAGTGGAAAGAACGAGCGTATTTCTCGTATCATGAAAATGTTTGCGAACAAACAAAACCCAATCGATTTTATCGAAGCAGGTGATATCGCAGCAGCGGTTGGATTTAAAGAAATTAAAACTGGAGATACATTGTGTGATGAGAATCATCCAATTGTACTAGAGAATATGTTTATTCCAGAACCCGTTATCTCTGTAGCAGTAGAGCCTAAAACGCAAGCTGACGTTGATAAAATGGGTATGGCCATTGCTAAATTAGTAGAGGAAGATCCTACCTTACGTGTAAAGACAGACGAAGATACTGGTCAAACAATTTTATCTGGAATGGGTGAATTGCACTTAGAGATTATTGTAGATCGTATGCGTCGTGAATTTAAAGTAGAGATCAACCAAGGTAATCCTCAGGTAGCTTACAAAGAATCATTTGGTAAAATGATCGAACACCGTGAAGTCTTGAAAAAGCAATCAGGTGGTCGTGGTAAATTTGCTGATATCGAATTTGAAATTGGACCTGCAGATGTTGAATGGATGGCTGAAAATAAAGACAAGCATTTCCAATTCGTGAATGATATTTTTGGAGGATCTATTCCAAAAGAATTTATTCCTGCCATTAATAAAGGTTTTGAAACTTCAATGACACAAGGTGTTTTAGCTGGTTACCCAGTGAACAACATGAAAGTGCGTATTACCGATGGTAGTTACCACGATGTGGATTCTGATTCAATGTCATTTGAATTGTGTGCGAAAGCTGCCTTCAGAACTGCTGGTAAAAAAGCAAAGCCTACTTTATTAGAACCAATTATGAAAGTGGAAGTAGTAACACCAGACCAATACATGGGAGACGTTACCGGTGACTTAAACCGTCGCCGTGGAATGTTAGAAGGTATGGACAGCCGTGGTAACTTACAAGTTATTAAAGCGAAAGTGCCTTTGAGTGAAATGTTTGGATACGTAACTCAACTTCGTTCTTTAAGCTCTGGTCGTGCAACATCGACTATGGAGTTCAGTCATTACAACCCAGCACCAAACAATATTGCTGAAGAGGTGATGGCAAAAAATAAAGGCAAGGCTAAAGACGACGAATAGTTTAATTAAGGTCCTTTTAATAAATATAAAGGACCTTAATTAATACCTTTAATGATATAAAAGCCCTGCTCGATACATCGAGCAGGGCTTTTGGGTTCTAGCTAATTATATCGTTGGCAGTCAGTTACTTAGAGCTAAAATGGGTTCTATTTGGTCTTTTTTTAAAATAATTGAAAAAAAGAGCCTTATTTCTTGAATATTACCCTACAACCCATTACCTTTGCAACCCCAAGATAATTTGGGAAAAATAGCTATGTCTCAAAGAATTAGAATAAAATTACAATCTTACGATCACAACTTGGTAGACAAGTCTGCTGAGAAAATCG
>Ga0214919_10003018_pt1 | contig 25878 bp, 22 predicted proteins | sample LL1503_MetaG_FD_177994 | JGI IMG/M metagenome (GOLD analysis project Ga0214919, IMG submission 177994) | Freshwater microbial communities from Lake Lanier, Atlanta, Georgia, United States - LL-1503 | ecosystem: Environmental > Aquatic > Freshwater > Lake | place: USA: Georgia | collected...
CGATGAGGTGCTGATTCCGCTGCAAAACGGAGAGCATATCGAGCGTTCCAAAATTGCCTGGTATTTGGCGGGCTTGCTGGCCTCGGGACTGGTGGCCTGGGTGCTTAGTTGGGCCAAGACCTACATTCTGGCGCTGGCTTCTGAGCGCATCGCGGCTGACTTGCGCACCAGCACCTACGACCATTTGCTGCAACTCTCGCTAGAGTATTTCGGCGGCAAACGCACCGGCGATTTGTTATCGCGCGTGGGCAGCGAAAGTGACCGAATCGCTGTGTACTTGTCACTGCACCTGACGGACTTTGCCAGCGATGTCGTCATGATCACCATGACGGCGGTTATTTTGTTTTCGATGAACCCCTGGCTGGCACTCATTACCCTGGTGCCACTGCCTTTTATCGGGTGGATGATTCACTATGTGCGCTACCGCTTGCGCACCGGTTTTGAAAAAATTGATCGCGTCTGGGGCGAGGTGACCAATGTGCTGGCCGACACCATTCCCGGTATCCGCGTGGTCAAAGCCTTTGCGCAAGAACAGCGCGAAGCTGCGCGGTTTCGCGATGCCAACCGCTACAACCTGCTGGTTAATGACCGTATCAACAAAATTTGGTCGCTTTTTTCACCCTCGGTGTCCTTGCTCACCGAATTGGGCTTGCTGGTGGTGTGGGGGTTTGGTATTTACCAGGTAGCCCATGGCCAGATCACCGTGGGTATGTTGTTGGCCGCCATTGCCTACATAGGCCGCTTTTACGGGCGCCTGGACTCGATGAGCCGGATTGTTTCGGTAACGCAAAAATCAGCCTCAGCGGCCAAGCGAATTTTTGATATCTTGGACCATGTGTCCAGCGTGCCAGAGCCACAAAACCCAGTGCGCGTGGACCGGGTACAAGGACGCATCGAACTGCGTGAAGTGGGCTTCCGTTATGGCAACCGAGCGGTCAACCGTGGCATCAACCTGTCCATCGCACCGGGCGAAATGATCGGCTTGGTGGGCCACAGCGGATCGGGAAAAAGCACGCTGGTGAACCTGATTTGTCGCTTTTACGATGTGTCCGAGGGTGCCATTTTGGTGGACGGGGTGGACATACGCTCTTATGCCATCAGCGATTTCCGCCGCAATATCGGTCTAGTGCTGCAAGAGCCTTTTCTATTCTTTGGCACGATTGCCGACAACATCGCTTATGGCAAACCCAATGCCAGTCGCGCCGAGATCATTGCAGCCGCGCGGGCTGCGCATGCGCATGAATTCATATTGCGTCTGCCGCATGGCTATGACTCTATGGTGGGTGAGCGCGGTCAGGGCCTCTCCGGCGGCGAACGCCAACGCATATCGATTGCGCGCGCGCTGCTGATTGACCCGCGTATTTTGATTCTTGATGAGGCGACATCCTCGGTGGATTCGGAGACAGAAAAAGAAATTCAAAAGGCCTTGGAAAACCTGGTGCAGGGCCGTACCACGATTGCGATTGCGCACCGCCTATCTACGCTGCACCGCGCCGACCGATTGGTGGTGTTGGACCGAGGCCATGTTGTAGAAGAAGGCACGCACGATGCGCTGATGCAACAAGAAGGCGCGTATTTCAATTTGTACCAGGCGCAGGCGCGCAATGCGGATGCGCAATTGGCCTTGAGCGGTGGGGCGGTATGAACGACATACCCCAACAGGCCCCGTTTTTGCTGGAGCGCACCAGCTTGGGAAAATTGGTACTGACCAGTGCGCAGGGTGAACGCTTTATCGGTGTTCTTCCTGTGCGCGCCTTTCCCATATTGGCCCCGGAAGAAGGCATTTCCTTGCTCAGCACCGCGGGCCATGAAGTGGCTTGGGTGGACCGCTTGAGCGACTTGCCTGCGGGCCATCAAAGCCTCATTGAGGAGGAATTAGCGCGTCGCGAATTCATGCCAGTGCTTGTCCGTATCGTCGATGTCAGCAGCTTTTCTACGCCCTGCACCTGGACCGTGGAAACCGATCGAGGCCGCACCGAATTTGTCTTGCGCGGCGACGAGGACATACGCCGCATAGGCACAGGCCGCAGTTTGCTGGTGGCCGATGCCCATGGCATCCACTACCTGGTGCCCGATCAGAAAGCGCTGGATGCACAGAGCAAGCGCATATTGGATCGTTTTTTGTAAGAATTTTTTCGCCGGCTGATAGTGCGCTTCTGTAGCGAGCTGTTGAAACGTCGTTATCAAGCCGTGGGCAATGACGATCTACGTAAAGTCCCCTTCAAGCCAGCGTGCCCAAGCGCGCGCCTCACAAGCAAAAAGTATTCAGAGTCTGCGCCCCAGAGCCTTAAAGAATAGTTCGGCTTGCAACTGCTCACCGCGGGTTTGCGCGGCCACGTTCGCGGCTAGGGCCTCATCTACCGGCTCCAGCGGTAGGCCGCTTTGGCGTGCCAGAACCTCGACCATGCAAGCGCGCTCCAGGTAGTACAAATCATCGTAGGCGTAGTCCATCCGTTCGGCGCAAACCACCACGCCGTGGTTACCCAAAAACACTATGTCTGCACCTTGCATGGCGTGCGCTATACGTTCACCCTCGCGCTCATCCAGGGCTAACCCGTTGTAGTGGGCGTCGGCAGCCACCCGGCCATGAAAGCGCATGGCGTTTTGCGACAAGCGCGTGTCCAGCGCGCGGGCCCGCGTGAGGGTGAGCGCAGTGGCATAAGGCATATGGGTATGCAACACGCAGGCCTTACCGGCGATTCGGTGAATGGCGGCGTGGATAAACATAGCCGTGGGCTCGACGGCATGGCGCCCGGCCAGCACCGCGCCCTGGACATCAATCATCACAATGTCATCGGCCTGTACCTCGCTCCACATCAGACCACGCGGGTTAAGCAAAAAACGGCCGCTGCCGTCGGGCAATTCCACGCTAAAGTGATTGCACACCCCCTCGGCCAGTCCATGGTGTGCGGCGGCACGCAGTGCCAGCGACAAGTCAGCGCGCAAGGCGCTCACAACTGGGGAAGCAAAGTCTTGGGAATGCATGCGGAGTTCTCCTCAGTGGTCTGGCCCTGCATCCTAGCGCCTGGCTGCAGTGCGTTTTCAGAACGGTGCATCGCGTCGCCACCGGTGCAGGCGGCGGCGCTTTGGCTATCGCCAAACTGCGGCAATCTCTGCTAACCTTATCCGCACTGCGAGCTATTCAAAAACTTCCTATCTGCGCCCTGTGCGCCTGCACACCATGTCCCACCATCAACAGTTTTATATCAACGGCGCCTGGGTCAACCCCACATTGGTGCGCACCCTGGACGTCATCAACCCCGCCACCGAGCAGGCTTACACCCAAATATCCATGGGCAGCGCAGCCGATGTGGACAAAGCCGTGGCCGCCGCGCGCGCCGCCTTTCCTGGCTTTACCCAAACCGACAAAGCCACGCGCCTGGCGCTGATGCGCCGCATCCTGGCTTTGTATATCGAACGTGCTGAAGAAATTGCCCGGGCGGTTTCCGACGAAATGGGTGCTCCGCTGGCTTGGGCGCGCGATGCCCAGACCTGGGCTGGGCGGGTGCATTTGGAAGCCACTATCGCGTCCCTGGAAAGCTACGAGTTTGAACACCAGCGTGGTACTACCCGCATCATGAAAGAGGGCATTGGCGTGGTCGCGCTGATCACCCCGTGGAACTGGCCGCTCAACCAAATCGTTTGCAAAGTAGCCCCGGCATTGGCGGCAGGTTGCACCATGGTGCTCAAGCCCAGCGAGATCGCGCCAATCAGCGGCATTGTGTTTTCTGAAATCATGCACGACGCTGGCGTGCCTGCCGGTGTCTACAACATGGTCAATGGTGACGGTCTCTCGGTCGGGCAGGTGATGGCGGCGCACAAAGATGTGGACATGGTGTCCTTCACCGGTTCCACCCGAGCAGGTGTGATGGTTGCCAAGTCGGCAGCCGACACCGTCAAGCGCGTGGCACAGGAGCTTGGTGGCAAGTCGCCCAATATTATTTTGGAAGACGCCGACTTGGAAATCGCAGTGCGCAAAGGCGTAGAAAGCTGCATGAGCAATACCGGTCAATCCTGCGATGCGCCCACGCGTATGCTGGTTCCGCGAAAGCTGCACGACAAGGCCCTGGAGATTGCCGCTACCGTAGCCGCCGAGCAAGTGGTAGGCGATCCGCGCGCCGAAGGCACGACCATGGGCCCCTTAGTCAGTGAAATGCAATACACCAAAGTGCAGCGACTGATAGAGATCGGCATTGCTGAGGGTGCAATTTTGGTAGCCGGTGGCAGTGGCAAACCCGCAGGGCTTACGCGCGGCTACTATGCGCGCCCCACGGTATTTGGCAATGTGAGCCGCACAATGACGATTGCACGCGAAGAAATTTTCGGACCGGTGCTGGCCATCATGCCTTACGACAGCGAAGCCGAGGCCATCGACATCGCCAACGACAGCGAGTTCGGCCTAGCCGCTTTTGTGCAATCCGAGAACCTAGACCACGCACGCCTCGTAGCGCGCCAGTTGCGCGCCGGACAGGTCAATATCAATTACCCGGACTGGGATATTTACGCGCCTTTTGGCGGTTACAAGCAATCGGGCAATGGTCGCGAATACGCCGACTGGGGCATACACGACTTTCTGGAAGTGAAGGCACTGATCGGTTACGGCAGCTAGGCTAGCGCTGCGAGGCCGGCTTAGATTTCGAGGTTGTCAATCAGCCGTGTCTTGCCCAACTTGGCTGCGGCCAGAACCACCAGCGCCGGTCCGGCTTGGGGTGCGCCTAAATCGGCCTGGCGCTTGATCTCCACATAGTCGGCCTGCCAGCCTTTTGCGGTCAGCGTATCCACAGCCTTCACTTGCAGTGCTTCGAAGTCTGTATTGCCGGCGCGTACGGCATGTGCCACCTGTTGAAGGGCCGTATGCAATTGAGGCGCTTGCGCCCGCTCTTCCTCGGACAGATAACCATTGCGTGAGGACATGGCCAGGCCATCCGGTGCGCGGCGCGTGTCAACACCCACAATGTCTACGGGCAGGTTGAACTGGCGCACCATGTGGCGAATGACCATGAGCTGCTGGTAGTCCTTTTTGCCAAATACCGCTGTGCGCGCCTGGGTGCAGGCCAATAGCTTAAGCACTACGGTACAGACTCCGGCAAAAAAACCGGGTCGGAACTGGCCCTCGAGTACATCGGCCAATTCGGCGGGCGGAACCACCTTAAAGCCTTGGGGCTCCGGGTACAGCGTGGCCTCGGTGGGTGCGAATAAAAGGTCGCAACCGGCGGCTTCCAACTGCGCGCAATCCGCCTCAAAAGTACGCGGATAACTGTCGAAATCTTCCTTTGGACCAAACTGCAGGCGGTTGACAAAAATCGTGGTCAGTTGCACATCGCCCATAGGCTTGGCCTTGCGCACCAGATCCAGATGCCCCTCGTGCAAATTACCCATAGTGGGCACCACCGATGGGTGCCGGTAGGCTTGCAGTACCTCTGCCAGCGCCGGCAGACTGTGGACGATGCGCATCAATTCCCTTGTCTTACCAAGCGTGAATGTCGTTGACCGGGAAGCTGCCGTCTTTAACTGCCGCCACATAAGCTTCCATCGCACCACGGATGGAGCTCGCATCGCCCATAAAGTTGCGCACAAACTTGGGCATCTTGCCTAGGTTAACGCCTAGCATGTCGTGCAGCACTAGCACCTGGCCAGCTGTATCTTTGCCCGCGCCTATGCCTATGGTGGCGCAGTGTTGCAGTGCTTGCGTCAGGTCGGCTGATACATCGGCTGGCACCATTTCAAGCACTAGCATGGACGCACCGGCGTCTTCCAGTGCATGGGCTTGTTGCTTAAGCGTATCGGCCGCCGCGCCCGTGCGTCCTTGCACGCGGTAGCCGCCCAGGGCGTGGACGGTTTGCGGGGTGAGCCCCAGATGCGCGCACACCGGTATGCCACGCTCCACCAAAAAATGCACCACTTCCGTGGTCCAGCCGCCGCCCTCTAACTTAATCATGTGCGCCCCCGCCTGCATCAGCACCGAGGCGCTGCGAAAGGCTTGCTCTTTAGACTCTTGGTAGGAGCCAAAGGGTAAATCGGCAATCAGCCAGGCAGTGCCCTGCGCACGCCGAATACCGCGCGCAACGCTGGCCGTGTGGTAACGCATGTCTTCCAAACTTACGCCAACGGTGCTGTGCAGGCCTTGGCAGACCATTCCCAGCGAGTCGCCGATCAAAATGCATTCCACGCCGGCTGCATCGGCCACGGCGGCAAAGGTGGCATCGTAGGCCGTCAACATAGTGATTTTTTCGCCCCGGCTGCGCATTTCCAAGATGCGCGGCAGGCTGATGGGCTTGCGACTGGCCATAGGCGAGGCCGGTGGCAAAGTCCCGTAAGGTGTGCCGCCGATTTGGCTCGCACTGAGTGAGGTGTCAACGGGAATGGATGTGACCATGTGCTATCTCCGGTGAATCGGGCGCTGGCTGGGTATTAATTCGACGTAAAGGCCAGGCGCACATAAATTGGCGCAAAGGCTTCAGCCTGTGTGATTTCAATCAAGGTTTCCTTGGCTAACTCCAGCATGGCAATAAAGGTCACCACCAGTACCGGAACGCCCATCTGCGGGTCGAACAAATCTTCAAATCCGACAAAGCGCTTGCCTTGCAGCTTTTTCAGCACCATGCTCATGTGCTCGCGCACCGACAATTCAGCGCGGCTGATTTTGTGGTGTTGTACCAGCTTGGCCCTTTGCACCATGGAACGCCAGGCCTCTTGCAAGTCAGCCACGTCCACATCGGGGAAGCGTATCGCGATGCTTTGGTCCACATAGACCGCCGCATGGAGGAAATCGCGCCCGAACTGGGGCACGGTGTTCAGGTTGGCGGCCGCCCGCTTCATCTGCTCATATTCGAGCAACCTGCGTACCAGTTCGGCACGCGGATCCTCCGGTTCTTCCCCTTCGGCCGTCTTTTTGGGTGGCAGCAACATGCGCGACTTGATTTCGATCAGCATCGCCGCCATCAGAAGGTATTCTGCGGCCAGCTCCAAGTTGCGCTTGCGGATCTGGTCCACATAGACCAGATACTGCTTGGTCACGCTGAGCATGGGAATATCCAGAATATTGAAATTCTGCTTGCGAATCAGGTAAAGCAGGAAGTCCAGCGGGCCTTCAAAGGCCTCTAAAAATACTTCTAATGCGTCCGGTGGGATGTACAGATCCAGCGGCATCGTGAAAAGCGGCTCGCCATAAAGACGCGCCACCGCCACATGGTCGACCGCTTCTTGCGAGGCATCGGGCAATGCAGAGGCCTCTTTGGGCATGGAAATAGCGCTGCTGTTCATCGCGGTGTTACCACCCGGGTAGGTGCTTGGCGGATCAGGCTGGGTTACGAAGGACTTACTGGTCCGACTTGGTCTGATAGACGTAGGGCATTTGCGCTACTTTGGCGTCTTTGTAGCCCGCTTGTGCGCTGCGGTCCAGATTAAGGTCCCAAAGCAAGGCGCGCCCCGCCCGCTGTTGTGACTCCAAGGCGGGTCTGGATGCCTTGAGCTGGTCAATGAACAAGCTGGCTTCGGAGTGGTAATCGGGGCGGCGAAAAAGAGACATGGCAAATCCTTGTGGCGGCCAATTTTAGGGGCAGCGCGCAGTGTAGACCCAAAGCCCGGCGGGCCATACGCCATTGCCGCTATGCTACGCGCCCTATGACGCAGTTTGACTTCTCCAAGGAGGCCATTGCCCGCCTGGCGCATGCGGATGCCGCTCGCGCGCTTACCGAGGACGTGGGCAGCGGAGACTTGACCGCATTCCTGGTGGACCCGCAGCGCCGCGCCCGTGCCCGCGTAATCTTGCGTGAAAACGCCGTGCTGTGCGGCCAGGCTTGGGCAGCGGCGGCTTTGCATGCACTGGCACCGCAAGCACAGATGCGCTGGCAAGTTGCCGAGGGCGCACGGGGCCAATCCAACGAGGTGATCTTGACCTTGGAAGGCCCGGCGCAAGCCCTGCTCACAGCCGAGCGCACCATGCTTAATTTCTTGCAGTTACTCAGTGGCGTAGCCACGCACACGGCGCAGTTTGTGGCCGCGGTGCAGGCGGTCCCGGGCAATCGGGCGCAGATTGTGGATACCCGCAAAACCCTGCCCGGGCTGCGCCTGGCGCAAAAATACGCAGTGCGCTGCGGTGGCGGCACTAACCACCGCATTGGTTTGTTCGATGCGGTGTTGATTAAAGAAAACCATATCGCCGCCGCCGGAGGTGTCACTGCCGCCTTGGGGCGCGCGCGAGCGGTGGCAGCGCAGGCGACCTTTGTGGAAATCGAGGTCGAGACTTTGCAGCAACTCCATGAAGCCTTGCAGGCGGGCGCGCGTATGGTGCTGCTGGACAATATGACGCATGCTCAGTTGCGTGAAGCCGTGGCGATCAACGCAGGACGCGCGATTTTGGAGGTGTCCGGTGGCGTGAACATGGACACGGTGCAAGCCATCGCCGCCACCGGGGTGGACCGAATTTCCATAGGCGCACTGACTAAAGACGTGCGCGCCACCGATTTTTCTATGCGCATGGAGGACATGTGATGCAAACCCCCGAACTAGCCTTGCAGCGCATAGACGTCGAATACGAGCAGCCTGCGTGCAGCACCCGCCACGCCTGGGCTCGGGTACCGGTGGAACCTGGTCCCGCCGAGCGAGCGGCTTTAAAAGAAAAAATCACCCGCTTGTTGCGTGAAAAAAACGCAGTCATGGTGTCGCACTATTACGTGCACCCTGACTTACAAGATCTGGCCGAAGCCACCGGCGGTCTGGTAAGTGACTCGCTGGAAATGGCACGCTTTGGCCGAGACCATAGCGCGCAAACGCTGGTGGTGTCGGGCGTGCGCTTTATGGGCGAAACATCCAAAATCTTGAGCCCGGACAAGCGCGTGCTGATGCCCGACCTGGACGCCACTTGTTCTTTAGATCTGGGCTGCCCGATTGAGGAATTTAGCGCCTTTTGCGACGCGCACCCGGACCGCGCGGTAGTGGTCTACGCCAACACCAGCGCGGCAGTCAAAGCGCGCGCCGACTGGGTGGTGACCTCCAGTTGCGCGCTAGACATTGTGCGTGCGCTCAAAGACGCCGGGCAAAAAATACTATGGGCACCCGACAAGCACCTGGGCGGCTATATCCAGCGCGAAACCGGCGCGGACATGGTGTTCTGGCAGGGCGCTTGCATCGTGCATGACGAATTTAAGGCCTTTGAATTACAGGCTTTGATGGCGGAGCACCCACAAGCCGGCGTGCTGGTGCATCCCGAGTCTCCGGCCGATGTGGTGGCGCTGGCCCATGCGGTGGGTTCCACTTCGGCGATCCTCAAGGCCGCGCAGACCATGGATACCAACACCTTTATCGTCGCCACTGACAAAGGCATGCTGCACAAACTACGTACGCTCAACCCCGGCAAACTGTTTATTGAAGCACCTACCGCTGGTAATAGCGCCACCTGCAAAAGCTGCGCGCAGTGCCCCTGGATGGCCATGAACGGATTAGCCGACGTGGCACGTGCGCTAGAAACCGGAGTGGGCGAAGTGCATGTGGACAGCGCGCTAGGCCTGCGAGCCCGTTTGCCTATCGATCGCATGTTGGCGTTTACGGCGGCGCTGAAAAATGGGCAGCCGACCGTAGGACTGGTTCCGCACCTCGGCGCGGCTTAAGGCTCCATTGGCCTAGAAGGGTTGCGATTCAGACGCCTGCAAACGCAAGCGAGCGGCCGGTCTTTGCGGATCTGGGGAAACCCCATATTGATTCGCATGAAATAAACAAATTTTTGATATTTAAACGAATAAATCAACAAATTTTTTTGAAAAAATAATTGTCAAATATGAAATAATTACTCTAAACATTATCTTCAGGATGTCGTATGCCGGAATCTGTCAAATCACCAATTTCTAAGTTTCGGGGTGTACGCTGGCTGTTACCCGCGGCATTGCTAGGTCTGCTGCTGGCTTGTGGAGGCGGTGGGGGAAATCAGGACAACGCTTGCCCATCCGTACTGTCTGAGGTCAAAACAGAAGCCTGCACGGCTGGTCAAATTGGCACACGCACCTTTCAGACGGAGACAGCAAGTTGCCGTGCTAGCAACGGCAAAACCGTTGAAATAGAGCCCTGCCTACCAAATACGCCGTCCAACCGCATCATGCTTGCCTTGAAGGCTGGCGACAGCACGCTGCTGCGCGGGGAGGACGCAAGCGAGATAGTTAAACAAACTTCCGACAATTACCAGGGCATTCTTGACACCCAGAATAATCTTATTGACACTTTTTACCAAGACGGGTCGAGTGCCAAATTAAGTACTAAATTTGACTTGGTCAGAGACAGTTTCATGATTCAACCTTTATTGTCTAGCATGGAGAAAGGGTTTCCATTGGTAGTGGGCGATAAAGGCAATGTGCTGGCATCCGTTAGCACTGTGGGGGGCGATCGTATTGCAGGCTACGGCTACGACATCTTGTCCGGCTTTAATGCCAATCAACCCCGAATAGTTGGACTCAACAGTCAGTCATTGGAAGTCGCTTCAAGGCAAATAGACCATCAAGCTGTGTTCAAGCGGGTGTTGTCCTGGTTGGTAACCGGCGACCCAGCACGGGACTTAACCGGACAAAGCGCTACAAGTCTGAATATTGCATGGTCGAGTTTGCCCAAATCAAACACTGTCCTGTATACCACTGGCGCTAAAGAAAAAGTTTACAAGTCCTATGCGGCGGATGGGCTGACCGCACTGAAAATCCCGTCTACCAGTTTGCAATGCGACCCGCTGTCAGATCCCGTGAAAGACTGCGCTGCCAAGGCTCAGTTGGTGGTTATTGGCGCCGTTGACCGTAGATTGAATGCAGATGTTTTGCAAGTACAACTTAGCAGGATTAAAGATATTGTTGTTGCCAAAATTCCAGTTTTGTATTTGAACAGCCACCCCGATGGTGGCGCGCCTAACGACTACGCCAGGGCAAACTGGCCAGATGATTACCCAAGGCTGGGTGCTTTGGGGTTTGCTAGCGGTGATGCGCCAGATCGAAGAAATTACTACGCCTTGGATTACGTTGGCGGTGATTTGACTCCAGACCAACTCCATGCACGCAATGACCCATTAGGTGCAAAGTTGCTAGAGCGGATAAAAGGTAACAATTTCAATCAAAAGTACGATTGGACTAAATGCGAAGCAGATAGCGACTGCGTGTTGCCTCAAGCCTTCACCGATGAGATAGTTACTCCTTTAAATAAACTAAAAACTCTGTTGGATGAGATAAACAGCAAGGGGCAAAACCTGTATGACCCACAAGTGGAAAATAAAACCCTTAAACAGTTGGTCCTGTGGGCGGATGCATACCGCCAAAATATCGTTTATCCAATCAACAAACTCACGCACGCTGAAGCCTTTCAAAAAGCCTATATTGCAGATGCACTGGTTGCCTATGTGCGCAAAGCCGGAATGGCGCAAACAGATTTGGGCAATTTTTTAGGCCCAGATGTTCGTCAGGTTAAGGGCAGCACGACTATCGAAAATGTCACTGTCACCCTGACAGGTAGCAACGGATTTACGGCGGTCGGGCGATTTTTACTGCCGGGACAAGCCCTGACCATACAGCTACAAAAAGCGCCAGTTGCAGGCAAGTTCACGTTTTTCGTCAATACCGCCAGTGAAGGTAACACCAAGCTGTTCTCGTCACCCGTGGATGCCGCGGGTAAGGAAATTTTGGGAACGGGATATCGCAGACCCAGGTTGCCCCGCAGTTCTGACTTCCCGCTCTCTACCCAGCCTATAACCATTGTTTCGCCCTACGGTGGATTGCTAGAGTTGCGCTATGCGGGCACCAAAGAAACTTCCGTGGTGCTGCAAATCCAGGGAGCAGCTAAGCATCCTTTTTATGACACAACGCAAGGCGCCCCTGACGCATCAGCATTTTTGAATGATGTTCTGAACAGCAAGCTCGATTGGCTGGAAATCAAAACAGTAGGCTTAGAAATACATTCGCTGATTAGAACGACCAAGGAGCTTCTATTACCTGAGGCTAAGTCGGCCGTAAGCACGGTGTACCCGAATGTGACTAAACCTTATTTCAGCAGTGCTACCAATAGTATTGATATGGACAAATACCTTGCCGAAGCGAAGAAATATGTCATCGACGATGCTTTACAGCTTGCGGGGCTTCAATTCAGTGGCTTAAAACTCAAACCCCGTGTAAGTAGCTTTTGCCAAACTAATGGATGGGATTGCGACAGCCCCACCATACATGAGGCACGCGACCCACAACACTATCACGCAGACGACAGGGCCAACTGCGGCTCGAGCTGCTCTGGCAACCCCATCACATCAAATATCGGTCTTGGGCCACGCAATTGGGGTGTAAGCCATGAACTCGGTCACAATTTAGTGAGGTTCAAAATGTACGGTGGAATTAGCTCTGAAGTGGCTAACAATATTTTCCCGTTGCATAAAAAATGGCGCTTATTGATCGACGTCAACCGCGATGCGATCGGTTATTACAACGACTTTCCAGACACTCAAGTAGTCTTTGATTTTCTAAAAAAGACATTCAAAGACGGTATTTTGACTACGGACCAAAAAGTTTTAAACGTTAAGAAGAATTTATGGACGGATTCTGCCTTCGCCCTTGAACATGATCGCATGCGCCTTGATTTTTACTTGCAGTGGCCACTGCTGTATGCAGACATCATCAAAAATCAGAATCCATCAATGAGTGATACAGATGCCATTGAAGCGGGATGGGATATTTACACCTTGCTGTACCTGAATCAGCGCCAGGTAGAGGCCACTACCGACGCCGATTGGGGTAACGGAATAGCCAAATTAGGTTTTAGTCAGTACACCAAAAAACCCACCACCGACAACGGGATCGTAGTCAACGGAATTCACCTGTACCACGACTACATGCTGGTTGCATTGAGTCTGATTACCGGTTATGACCAGAGACCTATGTTTGATTTCTGGGGAATTGAAACAAGTGCAGCCGGTAAAGACCAAGTTTCTGCGTTGAGGAACAATGCGGGTCAAGCATTGCCCGTGCATCCGGTGAAGTTCTACGCCACACGCTGCTCTGATGATCTTAGGGCTTACAAATCGTTAGACATGACTCCGTTAGATCCCCAATTTCCTTGGAAAGATGAGTTTGAGGCCTTAGGGGATCCGATTGCTGACATCAAAATCAAACAAACTACGCATACAAATTTCTGCTTAAGTGTGAAGCAGTGAAAAACCCAGATTTAAGCGCGGATCTCACGCGCGATCTAATTTTTCGTCGAAATTTCACGCGTACCGTGGCCGGTGATTTGCAGCACCCTATCCGCCCCAACCGTAGCAGCCTGTGAGTGCGTAACCAGTACCAGCGCAGCCCCGTGTTGCCGGGTTTGGGCAACCAGGGTGTTCATAACAAGGCTTGCAGTGTCCGGGTCTAGGTTGCCGGTGGGTTCGTCTGCCAGCAGCAGAGCAGGGCGGTGTACCAGGGCGCGGGCGATGGCTACGCGCTGCAACTGCCCGCCGCTCAGGGTTTGCGGCAAACGCGGTCCCATTTCGCCCAGGCCCACGGCCTCCAGCATGGCTTGCACGCGCTGGCCGGCAGGCGTGCCAAGCAAAAGCAATGGCAGGCCCACGTTTTGTGCCACGTCCAAATGCGGCAGCACATGAAAAGCCTGAAACACAAAGCCGATGTCCTTGCGCCGCAGCGCGGCCAGCGCGGTCTCGTTGAGCTGGCCTACATCGTGCCCTTTGAGTACAACCCGCCCGCTGTCCCAAGTGTCCAAACCGGCCATGCAGTTGAGCAGGGTTGATTTGCCCACGCCCGAGTCGCCCATGATGGCAACGAATTCGCCCGCCTTCACGTGCATGGATACATCGCTAAACACGGGCTTGTCGCCGTAGCTTTTGCAGAGCGCTTCAATTTGCAAGGTCATAGGGCGGGGCTTGTCAAGATAATCGGTCCAAAGGCGTGGCACGCGTACCCATGGGTACGATGCTCGGATGCCAGCACGAACAGGTTACGGATGGGTGGCTCATACGATTGCCGCTTCCACCAGATGACGGGCGGTGTCTAGGGTGGTCTTTAGCGCATCGCTGCCGTCGCATCCAATCACATGGCGCTGCGGCATGGAGCGCAGCCAGGTGATTTGCCGCTTGGCTAGTTGCCGCGTGGCAAAAATTCCTTTGTCACGCAATTGCGCGGCGGGCGAGTTGCCGTCCAACACCTCCCACACCTGGCGGTAGCCCACGCAGCGCATGGACGCAAGTGCTGCATGCAGGTCACCGCGCGCGCGCAGGCTTTGCACTTCCTGCACCAGGCCGTGTGACAGCATGGCGTCAAAGCGTTCGGCAATGCGTGCGTGCAGCCAGCTTCGGTCTTGTGGTTCCAGCGAAATGAGCGGGGCTTGCAGATTGACTTGCCCTTTTGTTGGCAAGCCATCTGCATCGGCTTGTCGGCTGCGTAATTGCAACTGCGATAAGGGCACTCCTGCGCTGCGCCACACTTCTAAGGCCCGCCCGATGCGTTGGCTATCGGCTGGTGCCAATCGCGCGGCGGTCGTCGGATCCACCAGCGCTAGTTGGGCATGCATGGCGGGCCAACTGAGTGCTTGGGCCTCCTGCTCTATGGCCGCGCGGATGTGGGGGTCGGCTGTGGGCATGGCGTCCAAGGGCTCCATTAGCGCTTTGAAATACAACATGGTGCCGCCCACCAATAGGGGCAACTTTCCGCGAGCACTTATGTCGCGAATCAACCCTGCAGCATCACGCGCAAACTCGGCAGCGTTGTAGGCATGCAGCGGGTCGCGAATATCAATCAGATGATGCGGCACTGCAGCCAGCTCATGCGCTGCCGGTTTGGCCGTGCCTATGTCCATGCCCCGGTAGACCAGGGCCGAATCGACGCTGATGATTTCGCAATCAAATTCACCCGCGATTGCCAGCGCAGCTGCAGTCTTGCCAGCGGCCGTGGGGCCGGCAATCGACAAGTAAAAGGGCAGAGCGTCTTGCATGGTGAGCCGGACTCTTCAAATGCGTTGTTGATGGTCCGTTGCGTCGCCTTGCACTTCATTGCCCAAGCCGGGACTCATGGCTTCGCAGCGCTGGTCGGCAACCAGCTTGAGCATCAGCAGCAAGCCTAGCGCGGCGATCATCAGGGCGACGACCAACGCAATCCAAAAGCCAGTGGCTTGCATCGCCTGCGCCGGGCGCCATGGGGCCCATTCAGGTGCAACCCCTAAAACGTAGCCTAACGGAAGGGACACCAACCAAAAAGCCGTCAGGTGCAAGAGCATGGGCGCTCGCGTCACCTTGTAGCCGCGTATGGCGCCGCTAAGCACCACTTGCGCCGAGTCGGAAAACTGAAATACCGCCGCGAAGAACAGCAGCGGAATAGCCACCGCCAGCACCGTTGCGTCTTCAGTGTAAAAGCGCGCAATCTCCGTGCCGTACAAGCCGGTGAAAAAGGCAGATGCGCTGGCAAATACCATGGCCGTGCCCAGACCTACCCAGGCGCGGTAGCGGGCCGCTTGTGCATCACCCGCGCCCAGCGCTTGGCCCACGCGTGTGAGCACCGCCACGCTCAGGCTCATGGGAACCATGAACAAGAGCGACGCAAAATTGAGCGCAATCTGGTGCGCCGCCACTTGCGCACTGCCAAAGCACGCCACAAGTAGGGCAATCAGGGCAAAGGCACTGGTTTCAGCAAAAAACGTCATCCCGATCGGTAAGCCCAAGCGAAAAAGCGCTACTTGCATAGGCCGGTGCGGCCATTCGAAATGCGTGAAGGGATAGGTGGCTTGGTGCGCCGCGCTTCGGCTTATCCATAACAACATGCCGATGAGGTTGAACCACACCGATACCAGCGTAGCCCAGGCGCAACCCAAGCCGCCCATAGGCGCAAAACCCAGATGGCCAAACACCAGTACCCAGCTAAGCGCTACGTTGAGCGCCAAGGCCAACAGCGCCACCACCATCATGGGCTTGGTCTGGTTGATACTGGCGCTGTAACCGTACAGCACGCGGTAGGCTGCAAAGGCTGGCAGACCAAAACTGGTGATCAACACAAAATCCTGTGCCACTGCGCGCGTGTGGGTTTCCAGCGTCATCCACGCAAAAATCAGTTGCGTCGATTGCAGAGCGACAGTGGCGAGGATTCCCAGCAGCAGGCTTTTCCACAAGGCTTGGCGCACCACATGCGGTACCTGCGCAAGCTCCTGCGCGCCCACATGGTGGGCCACCGTGGGGTTGACCGACATCAACAGCCCGATGAGGGTAATGATGACGATGTTCCACAAGGACACGCCAAGCGACACACCGGCCAGGTCTTGCGCCGACACATGGCCCGACATCGCCACTGCCGCCACCGACATACCGATATTGGCCAACTGCCCCACCAGAATCGGCCAGGCCAAAGCCCACAGTGCACGCACTTCTTCTCCTAAAACGGGTTGGGAAGGCGGGGCTGCCGGTAGGGCCGATGGTGGTTGCATGCTCGTGCGATTGTAGGAAGCCATAGATTGCCAAGGCCTACTGCTGGCAATGGCCCTAGGTGCTGGCGGCTCAGCGTCCGCGCATAAACCATTTATCCAGTTCGCCCACGGTGATTTGCCGCCAGGTGGGGCGCCCGTGGTTGCACTGGTCGCTGCGCTCGGTATGTTCCATTTGGCGCAGCAAAGCGTTCATCTCGTCGATGTTCAGGCGCCGGTTGGCACGCACTGCGCCGTGGCAGGCCATCGTGGACAAGATTTCGTCCTGCGCGCGGGCTAGCACGGTGCTGGCGTCGTGCTGTGCTAATTCGGCCAGCACGCTGCGCGCCAAGGCTACCGCGTCGCCTTGCGCCAAGGTAGTGGGAACGGCACGCACTGCAAGCGTGGTGGGCGAGAAGGCACTTACCTCCAGCCCTAGCGCGTGCAAGGTGTCGGCATGCGTTTCGGCCGTGGCGGATTCTTCGGGTGTGGCGGCAAAAGTGGCCGGAATCAACAAGGGCTGGCTAGCCATACGCGGCATGCGGGCTTGATTTTGTTCGGCTGGTGCCGCCGACGGGTCGGCAACGAGGTGGGCATCGGCCGGATACAGTGATTGCCACTGCGCTTTGAGGCGCTCGTACACGATGCGCTCGTGCGCAGCGTGCATGTCGACCACGATCAAGCCTTGCGCGTTTTCGGCGAGTATGTAAATTCCTTGCAACTGGGCCAAGGCGCGGCCCAGTGGCCAGTCTTGCGCGTCCGTATGGGCTTGTGACTGTGACTGTGCCGCATAGGTGGGCTCAGTGTGTGGCGCATACGCAGAGTTTTGCGTCATCGAAACGTTTGAATCTCCGCCCCAAGCTTCCGCGTTGCTTGCATTGTTTAAGGTGCTGGAAGCGTTGTGCCATAAAGCACCCACATCTCTAACGCGGTGGCCCACGCTTTCGTGGGGTGCAAATGCCATGCCTTGCTGGCGCATGAACAATGGGGAATTAGAAGGTGTATCAGCTCCAGGCGCGCTTCGGCTTCCTGCTGCATCGAAAGACTTTTGGCCGGTGCCGGCTAAGCCCGCATCGGGTTTGAGCAAGTTGCCCCAGGCGCTGTTACCTGTAGCACTTACATCTTGCCCCGCCTGCGCAGCGGTCCGCCCAGAACGCGGTAGCGCCAGGGCTTCTTCAGCGGCATGGCGCACCGCTTGATGGACTTCACGGCTATCGCGAAAGCGCACTTCTATTTTTGTGGGATGCACATTCACATCCACCCGCGTCGGGTCCATGTCCAGGTAGAGCGCATAGACCGGCTGACGCTGTCCATGCAGCACGTCCTCGTAGGCGCTGCGCGCTGCGTGGGTGAGCACTTTGTCTCGCACAAAGCGGCCATTCACATAGCAAAACTGCTGGTCGGCGCGCGCGCGGGCGGCATCGGGTACGCCGACCCGGCCCCACACCCGCATGCTGCGTGCACCGCTGCCGCTGGGGTCGTGCGGGCCGGGTGCGCTGCGCCAATCGACGGCAATCGATTGCGTCAAAAAATCACTGCCCAGTACATCGGCCAGGCGCCGGTCCAGGGCGATACGCTGCGCAGCGCGCATTGCGTCTGCTGCATCTGCTTCAATCGATGCCGCAGCATCACGTAGCGTCTGCAAACCAAGGGCGCCGTCGCTGTGCGCGCGCCATTGCTGGACCAACTTGCCTTCATGCCAAATCGCAAAACCCACGTCGGGCCTTGCCAATGCGTGGCGACGCACGGCTTCTATGCAATGGGCCAGTTCGGTGGCATCGGTTTTCAGAAATTTGCGCCGGGCTGGCGTGCTGTAAAACAGCTCTTTCACTTCTACCGTCGTGCCGGTTTCGCGGGCCACCGGGCGCAATTCACCGCTGCGCCCGTCCAGCAAAAAGGCCTGCGATTGACCCAAGGCGCGCGACAAAATGGCGCAGTCCGCAATCGCGTTGATGGCGGCAAGCGCCTCACCCCGAAAGCCCATGGTGGCCACAGATTCCAGGTCTTGTAAATTACCAATCTTGCTGGTGGCGTGACGCTCAAAGGCCAGTGGCAATTCGGCGCTTTCGATCCCTATGCCATCGTCCTCTACGGCGATTAACCGTACCCCGCCAGCCAGCAAGCGCACCGTCACTTGGCGAGCGCCTGCGTCCAACGCGTTATCGACCAGCTCGCGCACCACCGAGGCCGGACGCTCCACCACTTCGCCAGCTGCGATCTGGCTGATCAAGGTATCTGGCAAGGGCCGTATCGGCTTGCGTGGGCTGGGGGTTTGGGCGTTCACGCGGGGATTGTAGGTGGGGGGTGGCGGCGATAATGCGCGCATGGAACTGGCCGCTACCTTGCTCGACTTTGTATTACACGTTGACCGCTATTTGGAACTATTTGTCAGCAACTACGGCCAGTGGGTCTATGCGCTATTGTTCCTGATCATCTTTGTCGAAACCGGCCTGGTCGTCATGCCATTCTTACCGGGGGATTCATTGCTGTTTGTAGTGGGCGCCATGTGTGGGGTGGGTTTGATGGACTACAGCATCGTGGTGCCCTTGCTGTTGGCGGCGGCAGTTCTGGGCAACCAGACGAACTACACCATAGGGCGTTATTTCGGCGCGCGGGTGTTTCAGTGGGAAGACTCGCGCTTTTTCAATAAAGCCGCGTTTGACCAAGCACATGCTTTTTACGAACGTTATGGTGGCATCACTTTGGTGGCCGCGCGCTTTATGCCTTTCGCACGCACTTTTGCGCCTTTTGTGGGTGGCGTGGCACACATGACCCGCGCCAAGTTCACTTTCTTTGATGTACTCGGCGGCACGCTCTGGGTCGTCGGTATCGTGACCGTGGGCTATTTTTTCGGCAATATCCCCTGGGTTAAACAACACCTAGACAAAATCATCTGGGCCTTGATTTTTGTGCCGGGCTTTTTGGTGTTGGTGGGGGCGTGGCGGGCGCGGCGAAAAGCCGTTGCGCCCGACGCTGGACAGTGAAAGCCCTAACCCCGCGCTAGCGCCAGATCCACGGTTTGACGGCTGGCCCACCAGCTCACGAGCATCGCGGCCAACATCGCGGCCAGGCCAAACCAGTGCAGGTCCAGCATGCGGCCTTGGGCGATCAGCCAGCCGCCGCTGGCAGCGCCCATGGCCTGGCCGGCGTACATAGCCGAACTATTGAGCGCTATTGAAGCCGAGGCCAGTGTGGGTGCAATGCCGGCCAGACGCGCCTGTTGCGCCGAGTTGGACGCGAAGCAGCCCAGCCCCCAGGGCAGGATGATCAGGGCGACCAGCAGCACATTAGTCGCCAGCGGCCACAGCAGCAGGCTCAAAGCCATGGCGCCTACGCTCCACATCACGGCACGTGGCGCGCCGGTGCGGTCGATATTGCGCGACATCAGCACATTGCCGGTAAAGCCGAAAAATCCATACCAGGCAAACAAGAGGCTGAGATCCGTCGGGCTGAACTGCAGTTGTTGCTTGAAATACGGCGCGAAATAGGAGAACAACACAAACTGCCCTGCGGCAAACAAGACGGTCACCGCCACGCACAACATCAGCGCTGGCGAGCGCAGCGTTTGGCCCCAGGCCGCGCGTGATAGCGCAGGCGGACGCACCCCGTCAGGCATGCTGCGCCACAACCAGGCCGCACTAATCAGACTAAGCAGCGCTATCGATCCAAATGCCACGCGCCAACCCAACGTGCCACCCACCCATGCACCTAAAGGCGTGCCCACCACCGAGGCTACGGACCAACCCATGAACACAAAAGTAATCGCACGTCCACGCTGCTCGGGCGCGACCAGCAGGTTGATGCACGAGGCTGCTTGCGGCGTGAAGATGGCCGGTGCAATCGCGGCCAGCACGCGCACGGCCATCAGCGAGCCAAAGTCCGGCATGCAGGCGCTGGCCAACAAAAAAACGCCATACCAAAGCAATGCAAGCGTCAGTAAGCGGCGCCGATCCCAACCTGCCACCAGCGTGGCGCACAGCGGTGCGCCTATGCACATCACCACCGCCGCAGCGGTAATGAGTTGCCCCGCCACCGGCACAGAGACTTGCAAATTGCTGCTAATGTCATTGAGCGTGCCCGGCACCACCATGACGCCGGTGCCAATCACAAAATTGCCAAACAAAAGCGGCCACAGCACCCGCGGTAACGGCGCGCTGGCGCTCGGGTCGGCTTGCGGCGGCGCGCTGTCGCTTGTGTCAGGATGCATCGTGGTGCATCACATACAGTTTGCGTGTGGTGGTGTGCAGTTCCCACTCGCCACGCCAGCCCTTGGGCAGCACCAGCACCTCACCCGCTCGCACCTCTTGCGCGCGGCCTTCGGGGTCGTGCAGCGTTAGGTGCCCAGACACAATATGGCAGGTCTCTGACATCGTGTCGCGCACCGCCGTAAAGCGCCCGGGTGTGCATTCCCAGACGCCGATTTCCATCAGACCGTCATTCGATTTGAAGAGAGCCACCGACGCCTCGAACTGATTGCCCGTCACCGTGGTGGGCTTTGGCCGGGGTGCGCCCAGGTCGATCGTGGAGAGGTGCGCAAAAGTTTGAAAGTGCGTCATGCAAAGTCTCCGAGGGAAAAAGGTTGCCGCGCAGTGGACACTTAGCGGCCTGTGATTTTGTTGGCCATTGTCGCAATGCGCGAGGTACGGGCCAGCCCGGCGAATTCGCGCTTGTCCGCCCAATGGTAAAGCTGGTACATGCCGTGAATACCCAGCCAGCGCAAAGGCTCTGGCTCCCAGGGTCGAACGCTGCGGTTGACCCAGGGTAAGTGGGTCAGGTCGGTGTCTTGGTTCAGCAGCAAATCGGCCAGCGTGCGCCCGGCCAGGTTGGAACTGGACACGCCCAGGCCCACATAACCCCCGGCCCAGGCCATGCCGCTAGCGCGGTCCAGGCCCACGGTGGTACACCAGTCACGCGGTACGCCCAGCACGCCGCACCAAGCATGCTCCAAGCCCAGGCCGCGTGTTTGCGGAAACCAGCGCAGCAACATAGCTTGCAGACCTTCAATGCTGGCTTGCTGCGTGACGCCGTTCACATCGGTGGCCGAGCCAAAGCGGTAAGGCACACCGCGCCCGCCCATGGCAATGCGTCCCTCGCGTGTGCGCTGCGCATAGCCATAGGTGTGCGCCGCATCACCCAACAACTCGTGCCCGCTCCAGCCGATTTCATCCCACAGCTTGGCGGGTAGCGGCTCGGTCATCACCAGCGCGCTGTTCATTGGCATCCATTGACGTTTGAGGCCCGGCAGCCCGGCGGTAAAGCCTTCGGTGGCGCGCACGATCAAAGGCGCACGCACGACGCCTTGCGCGGTTTGCACCTTGCCTTTTTCCAAGCCTATCACCGCGCTTTGCTCGTATATAGATACGCCCATACGTTCCACGACATCGGTCAGTCCGCGCACCAGCTTGGCTGGTTGCACGCGTGCTGTACCGTGGTGCACCAAGCCACCCATTACTTGGTCCACGCGGATGCGCGCACTGGCTTGGGCCGCGTTAATCAGGCTAACGCGGTCTTCAGGCACGTCCCAAGCGCGGGCCTCGCGGTAGCTGGCTTGCACGCGCGCCCATTGCGCCGCGTTGGTGGCCACCCGCAGCGTGTCTGCGCGCACGATGTCGGCGTTTATGTGTTCGCGCTCTGCCACGGCCAGCACTTCGTCCACCGTGCCATGCATAGCGCTTTCCATAGCGATGACCGCAGGGCGGCTGGAGTTGGCCAGGTATTTCTCACGTGACCAACCAAAGCCCCCGGAAAGCCAGCCCCCATTACGCCCCGAAGCACCAAAGCCGCAGAACTCTTTTTCCAAGATGGTGACGCGCAAATCCGGTTGCGCGCGCTTGAGGTAATACGCCGTCCACAAACCGGTATAGCCGCCCCCCACGATGCACACATCCGCATCCCGGTCGCCGGGCAAGGGCGCGCGATAAGCAGGCAGGCCGCCGATGTCGGCGTACCAGAAAGAGATGTTTCCGTTGGTGGGGCGGGGCATGGGCAGTAGCTTACTCCAGCGTAATGTCGCGAGCCTAGGGTAAACCCAGTAGTCGTGCCTCATTGCTTCGTATTGAAAATTTATACTAATTATTATTATTTAAAAATCACTATAAATTTTGTTGCGGCAAAAGGCTGTCGCTTCAACAGCCTAGCGCCACGCTGCGCTAAAGCACTACTGATTAACGGTTAGTCATTTTTACCGACGCGCTGTTCTCACCATGGGCCTCTGCATACGAATCCAGCAAACGGCGGATCATGCGTTGGTACTGGGTTTGGTGTTTGGAGGCCTCGGCCTTAAAGAAGTCCACACTGCGCTTGCTCAGCGCCAGAGTGACTTTCACTCCGTCTTCGCGGTATGCAAGCTCGCTAGGAGATGGCAGAAAGTCTGACACCACTTGCACATCACCTAGGGATTCATTCGTGTAAACGATTTTCTTTTTCATATATAGTTTTTCCTTTGCGCCAATAGCCTGCACCAATGATTCGTATGACGTTTTGCCTATGAGTAAAACGCACCGTCAAAATGCCACCGCCAACCTCGCCCATGCAGTAATAGCGATCTTCCGTCGCACTGTGCGCCACGTCCTTGGCAATGACGCGGCGCGGATCAGCAAACGCAAATTGTGCTTCCTGGAACGCTACCTAATGCTTGGCCTGGTTCTCGCTATCTTTGTTGGCATCCCATTGGAACTTTACTGAGCCCAGTGCTAGATCTTAACATTTGTATGGTTAATTAACCATATTTTTATATGTTAAAAAATGGGATTTTCTGGTTGAGCCCGGATTTTTCCATCATTCAAAGGAGGTCCGGCCATAAAAAAGGCCGCTTCGCAGCGGCCTTTTTAACAGGATTAAATCCCGATCACTTACCTGGCACTTTGCCTTCCACGCCTTTGACGTAGAAGTTCACGCCGCTCAGGAATTTGTCGTCAGCGACTTCGCCGTCTTTCAGCAGGGTCTTGCCAGTGCTATCTAACAAGGGGCCCTTCCAGATGGAGAAGGTGCCAGCTTTCAGGCCAGCTTTGATTTCATCAACTTTGGCTTTGGTCTCTGCGGGCACGTCTTCGGCGATAGAGACGAGATCAATCGCGCCTTCTTTCACGCCCCACCACACGCCGCCGGTGCTCCAGGTGCCTTCCAGGGCGTCCTTGGTGGCCTTGATGTAGTAAGGCGTCCAGTTGATGACGGCCGATGCCAAGTGGGCTTTGGGGCCGTAGGCGGTCATGTCCGAATCCCAACCAAAGGCCCGCTTGCCTTTGTCTTGTGCGGTTTTGAGCACAGCGGGTGAATCGGTGTTTTGGAATAGCACGTCCGCGCCGCCATTGATCAGGCTGGTGGCCGCTTCGGTTTCTTTGGGTGGGTTGAACCACTCATTAACCCAGACCACTTTGGTCTTGATCTTGGGGTTGCTGCTTTGCGCGCCTAGTGTGAAGCTATTGATGTTGCGAATCACTTCAGGGATTGGCACCGAAGCAACCACGCCTAGCGTGCCGGTCTTGCTCATCTTGCCTGCGATCACGCCGGCCATGTACGCGCCTTCGTAGGTGCGGCTGTCGTAGGTGCGCATGTTGTCGGCGGTTTTGTAGCCGGTTGCGTGTTCAAACTTGACGTCTTTGAATTCGGGGGCCAGCTTAAGCATGGTTTCCATGTAGCCGAAGGTGGTTCCGAAAATGACTTTATTGCCCTGGCTGGCCATGTCGCGGATCACGCGCTCAGCGTCAGCCGATTCGGGCACATTTTCCACAAAGGAGGTAACGATCTTGTCGCCAAATTCTTTTTCAACCGCCTTGCGTGCGTTGTCGTGTGCAAACGTCCAACCGCCATCGCCCACAGGGCCGACATAGGCAAATGCGATCTTCAGGGGCTCGGCCTTGGCTGCCGCTGGCGCTGCTTGCGGTGCCGCAGCTTCTGGCTTCTTGCCGCAGCCCACTAGCACGGCCGCTGCCACTGCGGTAACCGCTGCAAATTTCAGCAGCGAACGTTTTTGCACATCTGTCATGTCATTTCCTTTTTAGAAAGTAAGGTCAGGGGAGGAGAAAGAATCTTCAGGAACCCGGGTAAAACGGTTTTCCAATCGAAGCTGGCATATTAATCCGAATCCAGGCCGGATTGCGGGAAATCAGCGCCAAAACCACGATAGTCGCGACATAGGGGAGCATACTTAACACTTGACTGGGCACTTCTACCCCTATGCCTTGAAGGTGGAATTGGAGCATGGTTACGCCGCCGAATAAATACGCCCCAAGGAGTACACGGCCGGGCCGCCAGGTGGCAAACGTGGTCAGCGCCAGGGCGATCCAGCCCTTGCCGGCCACCATACCCTCGACCCACAGCGGGGTATAAATAATCGAGACATAGGCCCCGGCCAGCCCACACAGCGCACCTCCGGCGACCACGCAGGCCAGCCGTATCCAGCGCACCGGGTAGCCCAAGGCGTGGGCTGATTCCGGGCTTTCGCCCACGCTGCGCAAAACCAGGCCGCTACGGGTACGGTACAAAAACCAGACCAAGGCGCTGGCAAAGGCAATCGTCAAATACACCAGCGGGTGCTGCTTGAACAGCGCCGACCCCAGCAAGGGGATGTCCGACAAACCGGGGATGGCAAACGTGTGCCGCTCAGGAATTTTTGCTTGCACATAGCCCACGCCCACAAAGGCCGAAAAGCCGCCGCCAAACAGGCTGAGCGCCAAGCCGGTGGCGTATTGGTTGGTATTGAGCCAGATGACCAGCGCGCCAAAAATAGCGGCCATCACACCGCCTGCCAGCATGCCCGCTGCAAAGCCCAGGCTGTCGCTGCCGGTATGCACCACCGTGGCAAAACCAGCAATTGCGGCACACAGCATCATGCCCTCGGCGCCTAGGTTGACGATGCCAGCCTTCTCGTTGATCAACAAGCCCAGCGAGGCAATCGCCAGCACGGTGCCGGCGTTGAGCGTGGCGGCGATCAGCAATGCGTAAGATTCCATCAGCGGCTACCCCCGGTTGCGGCTTGCGTCTGGCGCACCAGCCGGTAGTTCACCAGCGTGTCACAGGCCAGCAAGCTAAATAGCAAGAGCCCCTGGAACACACCGGTTAGCGACTTGGGCAGGCCCAGGCGCGATTGCGCTAGCTCGCCGCCGATATAAAACATGCTCATCAACAGGCTGGAAAACACCATGCCCACCGGATGCAAGCGCCCCACATAGGCCACGATGATGGCTGCAAAACCGTAGCCTGCGGGCACGTAAGGCGTTAGCTGGCCGATCGGCCCGGCCACCTCCAGCGCCCCGGCCAGCCCGGCCATGCCGCCAGACACCAGCAGCGCAGTCCACAAAGCCTGGCGTGCTGAAAAACCTGCGTAGCGCGCCGCTGCCGGTGCCAGTCCACCTACTTGCTGCGCAAAACCGGCGCGGGTGCGGAACAAAAACACCCACACCGCGCCCACGCCGATCAGCGCAAACAACACGCCAATCGTCATGCGCGAGCCGCTCATCAGGCGCGGAATGCGGGTGATGGCATCAA
>Ga0214919_10003019_pt1 | contig 25871 bp, 11 predicted proteins | sample LL1503_MetaG_FD_177994 | JGI IMG/M metagenome (GOLD analysis project Ga0214919, IMG submission 177994) | Freshwater microbial communities from Lake Lanier, Atlanta, Georgia, United States - LL-1503 | ecosystem: Environmental > Aquatic > Freshwater > Lake | place: USA: Georgia | collected...
TATCACAAGATTACGCCGGTTTTAGTGGAGGTTGTGAAGGGACTGGAGGCACGAGTCTCTATGCTGGAGGGTTTGATCCGCTCACATCTACGTGAGAGCCACTAACATCCACCTGCGACCCGCTCACATCTACGTGAGACCCACTTAGGTCAACGTGCGACCCGCTGGCATCAATGTGCATCGTAATCGTGGAAGGTGTATACATGGGAGGAGGCGCCGGTCTCGGGTTGCCATGCACGTCGAGGCTCTGCTGGTTGTAGCCGTCACGGCCGAAGCCCGCCGCATTCCAGCCGTCGCGGTTGAAGCCCATCATGTCGTAGCCAGCCTCGTTGTAGCCCTGCGCATTGAAGCCAGCGCTGTTGTAACCCTGTGCATTGTAGCCGAGGGCGTTGAAGCCCGCGCTGGTGTAGCCTTGTTGGTTGTAGCCGTGGTTGTTGAAGCCAGCGGCGTTGAATCCGAGAACGTTGTAGCCGTCGATGTTGAAGCCGGCAGAGTCGTAGATATACTGCGCGGCGCCAGGCTGGCCGCCCTCGTGGACGTCTTGGACAGTATACCCCTCGTTGGCCCACCGGGACTTCACGGCGTTGTAAGCGACACCGTGGACGGAGAGGCGGTAGAAGTCGGACTGGGGGACAAAGGACTCCACCGTGGAGAGATGGGGTCCGAGATTGATCGGCTGGCGGCCCGCCAGCTTATCCTCGCGGCTCTTGAAGGCCTGGACACCGAAGACACACTGCATTCTGCCGTCCTGTGACGTCAGGAAGCGGTAGAAGTTGACGGAGAGATAGAGGGTGGTGAGCACGAAACCCTGCTCGGTTGTATAAGACGGTCCAGCGATGAGTCCCATTTCTTATTACTATTAGGTTGGGGTAAATTGTTCTTATGCCACTTTGTTTATGCCACTTCGTTTATGCCACTTCGTTTATGCCACTTCGTTTATGCCACTTTGTTTATGCCACTTCGTTTATGCCACTTCGTTTATGCCACTTCGTTTATGCCACTTCGTTTATGCCACTTCGTTTATGCCACTTCATTTATGAAGTTGGCGCTGAAGAATAATAAGGGTGTCCAGCTGGAAGAGAGGCCTGGCTTCCCCATTTCCATGCGAGATAGCCCTCCATCTTCTGCTGATTTGTCTGAGAAAGCTGAGTGTTAAACATCACGATTTCCATGACCCATCCATAGACTGGAATACTGGCAGTTGCTTCACGACCAAGACCGGTTGTTACACCACCGGTGAATGTGCCGATACTCGTTGGTCCTGATAAGGAGAGGGCTCCATTGAGCGAGATATACGTATTTGTCTGGCTGGTGATTTGCCATGTGGAGAGAGTGGTTGTGGAGTTCGTAAGGCCTGATACGGTTTGTCCCCAGGCAACTTGGGATTTGATGATACCGAACTGGCCGAATGTGTTTGCTACTGACACTTCGCGACCGCCATTATTTGCACCAATGATAATTTGTGGAGCTGCGGTAGAATTCAGCTTGAAGACAAGGAACCCCGTCTCCGTAACGGGTGCAGCGGTATACGTGCTGGTGTAATAGCTGTTATTGAAATAAGGTGCCTTGTTTGCAGTAGAATAGAGTGCCGCCGCCGTTGCCGTGAAATTGTAGCCGTTGCCCGATTTATCTGTCCAGGTTGAGATGGATGCGGTGTCTGCAGGAGCTGTTCCAGTTCCAGCGGGGTCTGCGCCGTCCAGCCAAACTTGGAGGCCTATGCCTGAAACGGTGAGGGGTGTGAAGGCTCCAGGGGGTGCGCTCAAATAGGGATGGCCTGACGGGAGATACGTATTGAGTCCGTATTTCCAGGCAAGATAGCCCTCCATCTTCTGGCGATCGCCGGTCGAAAGAACGGACTGGAAATAGGCGATTTCGGAGATATAGCTGTTAATACACTCACTGCTGTCTGAGCGGCCAATCCAGACAGGTGCAGTGCCAGAGGCCCAGGTGAGTGATTCTGTGATGGTTACGCTGCTTGTGCCTGTGGTATTCGTCTGCTGCATAAACATGACAGTTCCGCCGGTCATGGTACACGAATAGAGGACGGGTGAATCAAAGGTGTAGGGGAGCTGCGATGAGCCGTTATTATTATTCGTGTGCCAGTTGATGTGGCTTGTGCCATCTGTATAGCGTAGCTGAACGTCGGCATCGTGACGACCCGATGAGAAATGTCCCCAGAAGGTGCCCCAGCTTGCGCGCGTGCTCTTGACCACGCCGACTAGGAAGAAGGTGATGCTGGAGGCTTTTGCGAAGTTGGCCGAAATCATGCCTGCCGAGCCTTGGAAGTTGAGGCCGGCCCTGCTGCTTATGAGAGAGGTGGAGTATGTGGGCGCCACCGCATTCGTTGTGACGTAGTTATTATTGCCCGATTTGTCACCCCAATAACCGGCCGAGCCGCCGTTTGCGACTATAGTGCCGCCGACACCTGTGAGAACGGTGGTATTGTCGGTGGCGTCTAGCCATTGGACGAGGGTTGCGATGGAGGTGGGCGCGAATGCGCCTGTGGCGGCTGATGCGGCTGAGCCAAGAGATGAGATCGCATTCCTGTGGTAATGTTGGAGGAAATACCAGTTGAGGGCGCCGTCGGGGGCCATCAAGACGGACCCGTAGTTCGTGCTCATGAGCGCATAGAGTGTGGAAGGTTGGAAACGATTTTCAAGGCGATCCATGCCGACTGTGGAAATATAAATAGACGATCTTGCTGCGTTGCCGCAGATGTCCTTAATATAAAAGAGTCGGCCGGCACCGACAGTGGAGGCGGCAGGAAGATAGATAATCTTGTTTGTGGTTAATGTATTCACAAACAAGCTTGTCGTTGCTAGGGGAAAATTTATGGCGGACATAGGCCCCTCTTTTTTAGGGCGCAGCAGATTTGTATAAAAATTCTACACACCCCATTTGGATTTTAGATAAGTTTCAATTGTAGTTTGTTCAGTACTTGTAAGAACTCTATTATAAAGAATAACTTCGGCGAAGTAACCACAATAGTATGCTAATCCTGGACCGTCCATACACGCCCCTAAACGAATAGGAGACGCGAGTCCTGGTGTATTACCGGTTACAGAAGTTGAATATGTACCAAGTGAAGTACTCATAAAGAATTGTTGCCAACTACTGGGTCCAGAAATGACTTTTAAGATGTGTGCTGTTTGAAAAGCAGATGTTGCCATAGGATAAGACCAGCCATATCTTGTATTTGTAAGTGTTCCAAGCTGTGTCGAATTAGCAAAATTATAAGGATACCCTTCCCAACCATTCGAATAATTATTCATTTGCCAGAGAACCTGGAAGGTTGCACCTGAAAAATTAGGCTGTACTAATCCTCCTGCCGTATTTTGAATCACCGCGTATATTGTTGCGCCAACACCTGATGAAATTGTTGGAACCGTTCCTGAAAACTGCATATATGGGCCAGGTCCAGCGATATTCACAACAGGTTTAGAGTTTATGCCACTCGCCAAATAGGTAACGTTGCCAACATTATTAAAAACCATTCCACTAGCTGAATCAGTCCATGATGTGACAGCACCACCATTTGAAACTCCTGTAATTTGTGTGGCATCGAGCCACATAACGAGGTTAGATATAGATTGAGGCACACTACCACCACCACCTCCAGAAGCAGGATAATTAAACGTCGACACCAGCATCGTATTCTTATACGAATCAATCAAGTACCATCGTGTGACCGCATCATTCAAGAAGGTCCATGCACCATAATTCGTTGCGAGAGTCATCGTGGAGCCATTATTCTCAAATCCGTCGAGGCCCGTCGTAGACAAGTAGACACTGCTCGTGGAGAAGGAACCATAAATGTCTTTGAAGATAAGAAGGCGGCCTGGGTTCGTTGAAATTGTGGGTAGGATGAAGGTTTTAGAGAAGGATGATGTGCCCACAAGAAGGAGGCTTGTATTTGCTGGGATTGTTCGCGGGGCGGACATCCTTTCTCATCGTTAAGTATTTATTGTGTTTACTAAAACGTAAAATCCTGTACATAGGTATTTCGGCTTGTTGTGATTGTTTGATCGGCACCCGACTTATTATCTAGAACTGTCCAGGTGGCATTATCTTGGGAAGCATCTACTATCCAACGAACGGGGTCTCTATCTGGAACATCATTAGCGGTTCCCCATGTATATGCGTTAAAAAGGAAACCACTGGCCCTATAAATCGTAAAGTATGATCCGATATTAAAAGCCTTGTTTGAGAGGCTGCCATCAATTATATTTGCTGTACCTTCTGCACCACCTACGACAGGAGTAATCGAAGCGCCAGTGTAACTAACAACAGATCCCTGGTATTTCAGGGTGAATTCGGATATCTGAAAAATTCCTGAATATTGACCTCGTGTAAGAACAAGGGTAAATCTCACGTATTGCCATGTATTATAAAAAACTGTGGTGTATGCGATAATCACAATACCCGAGCCACCTGCACCACCATACAACGACCCATTATTGCCACCGCCACCGCCACCCCCTGAACCTGTATTTGGAGTTGCATCTCCACCACTCGAGTTTGTCTGTCCATTTTGATTTCCATTTCCGCCAAGACCGCCGCCCGCTTGGCCGAGGCCACCAAGACTGTCGGATCCCGCGCCACCGCCGCCCGCAAGAGTATAGGCAGTTCCTGCGACCGTGTAGGTTGCGCCTGCACCACCGCTGGGTCTTACACCAGAGGGTGTAGGTGCCGTGCCACCCATGCCTCCACCACCGCCACCGCAATTGAATCCTCCATTACCGTCTGTACCGTAAGGCGCACCGTTGCCACCTTGTGAACCTGTTCCGAACTGGCCACTGGCATAGGGTCCACCACCACCGCAGCCGCCGTTGGTTGCGGCTACATTCATGTAAGATCCACCGCCGCCGCCACCTGTTCCCGTTATGCTTGAGAAGGACGAGTTTGCACCAGACGGTCCAACATATCCAACACCCGTTGTAGTCCGAGCACCGCCAGCTCCTACAGTCACCGTATACGAGCCTGCCGCAATCGTGAAAGAAGCGTTAAAAACGGCACCGCCCGCGCCGCCGCCGCCGCCCACATAGGCTGAGCCACCAGAGCCACCACCTCCTACGACGAGAACCTGGGCTGTAATAACCGAAGGGCTCGTAAGCGCAAATGTTCCTCCCGCAGTAAACGTGTGGATTTTGTAAGAGCCGCTTGTTGTGACTGTGCCGCCTGTTGCTGTCACGGTTCCATTTGACACGATAATACTAGCGGCAGTCGCCGTGTCGCCACCCTCGTATAAACCCAGCATATTCCACGAGCGAAGCCCGTCCGAAAGGAGCATCACCGAGCCGAAGGAAGAGGCGAGCGTATAGCGGATTCCACGCTGATCTATGCGGTCTAAGCCGGTCGTGGAAATCGTCAGCGTAGACGCTGTCGCATTACCATAATAGTCTTTGATGGAGAGGTAGCGGCCCTGAATTGTGCTCGCGGTAGGCAAGAAGAGGACTTTATTAGGGCCTGTTCTTGTATCAACTAGAATAAAACTTTGCGCGGTTGGAATTGTCACGTTTGTTACGGACATCCCTTTAAACGAAGGCAACACTATAATTTATTGAGCCAGCCGTGATGTTGAGCGACGAGAGAGTCTGGAAGCGGCCAGTGCCCGCCACGTCTAGGGTGGTTACTGGATTGCTCGTGTTGATTCCCACATTAGAGTTGGATGCTGCGATATAGAAATTCGGAGTTGCGATGCGGTTTGCTACAGGCCAGCCACGAGCTGACACGCCTGACTCAAAAATCACGTTACCCGTTGTCTGGACACGGACTTGGTCTGAGATGGACGAGACCTTGTAGAGAAGAAGTTCTTGTAGGCCGGTGCCTGTAGACACCTCTGCGACGGCCGTGTTTGCGTAGGTGCCTGTGAGACCATAGAAGCGGAGGGCCGTGAGGGACGAGACGGTTCCGAGAGTTCCTGTGAATGTTGTGCCACCGCTGCCAGTTCCAGGGATTGCGCCATTTATGGAGGAGACGTTGATGGTTTGGAAGTTGCCGAGACCGGCGGCGATGCCGAGCGTGGAGATGGAGCTCATGTTCGTGTCGCCGAATGCGATGATACCGAAGCCTGTGCCGATCTGGAGTTCGTCGACTTGGAGGGAGGAGATATAGCCTTGAACGGAGGAGATGTTATAGCCTGTTTGGGTGGAGAAGAGGACTTGGGTCGCTGAGAGAAAGATCGTAGAGCCGACGAAGGTTGTGCCACCACCTCCTCCTGCGCCGATGCGCGTGATGAGATTGGTGACGGTGGAGCCGAGCTGCGTTGTTGACACATAGCCACTCGTTGCAAGACCGTCAATCGTGCTTGTCAAAAAGGACTGCTGCCATGCGACGCTACCGTTGATGGAGGAGATTTGGAGACCAAGCGTGGATACGATCTGGAAGCGGCCCGTGCCAGCCACATCTAAGAGGGCTTGAGGGGCGGCCGTGCCGACGCCCATGCTGGACGTGATGGTCTGGAAGGTGCTGATACTGGAGAAGCGGCCCGCGCCGAATACATCGAGGCTGATGCCTGCGCCAGGGGAGGGATTGAAGCCACCGATAGCCATCTGAGCGCCCGTTGCGGCTTGGCCCGCGTTCATGTAGATTTTCGGCGTCAAGTCGCCGCCTGTTATGGCGAAGGCTCCATATCCGCCATTCCACGCTGTCGCGGTCACGAGCTTGACGTAGCCCGCATTTGTGATGAGTTTGCCGACTGCGCCGCCCGCCTGAACATTGGAGAGGTAGAGACCGTCGTTACTCATCCATGCTCCGCCACCGACGGAGATCGTGGAGGCTCGGAGAGAGCTTGTGAAGATGGAGGCGGTGGAAAGGGAGAGCGTGGAGCCTGTAAAAGGGGTCGCGGCCGTGAAGGCTTCGCCGTTGATTGTGCTGACCTGTAGAGCGGCTGCTGAGACCGTTGTTGCGTTGATGAAAGTTGTGGAGAATGTGGACGCGGCGAGGAGGGCCGATGTCTGTGTGATTCCTACGATGTTCAGATTGTTCACAGGCTGGATGCTGAGATTGGAGGTCGCATCTCCTGTGATTGTGCCGACGGTGTATGGGGTTATTCCAAATTGGTTGAGAGGGTAGGCGATAATGACGATGCCTGAGCCGCCTGCACCACTTGCATAGGGTGAAAAAGTACCACAGCCGCCACCACCTGATCCCGTATTTGCTGCACCGGCTGTTCCAGATGCGTTAAGCGAACCTGAACCACCAATAATAGTACCGTTTGCAGAACCTCCTACCGCAGTTGTTGAACCAGATGAAGCGGCACCACCACCTGCTGCGTAGCCTACATTATATCCTACAATGGAATACACAATACCCGCTCCGCCAATAGAAGGAGAAGCACTGTTATAATTTGCTCCTGCTCCTCCCATGCCGCCACCGCCGCCGCCGCCACCAGGATTTGTTAAACCGCCCGAGCCACCATTATAACCTTGTGAGCCAGTTCCAGCACTGGCCCCATAACCTGCGCCGCCTCCGCAGCCACCATTCTTACCTGCTACGCTTCCATCTGAACCGCCACCTCCACCGCCTGCACCTGCAGATCCAAATGCGGATGACAGAAGACCATTGTTTCCTCCTGTATTATATCCACTTGCAGAGACTGCTGCACCACCTGTTCCGACGACAATTAAATAGGGTCCACCGCTACTTGTAATCGTCTGATTGGTTAAATATACAGCACCACCTGCGCCACCGCCGCCGCCATATCCAGGGCCACCGCCTGAGCCGCCGCCACCTATAATAAGAACCTGTGCACTTATAATATTAGTAACAGGTGTGAAGTTTGTTGTTCCAGTCACTGTAAAAGTGTGGACAGCATATGTTATAGAACCAGACGTGTAGGTTGTATACGTGCCGCCAGCACCTGCATTCGGGTTTCCAGAATATGTAGGTGTGAAAAGAGCGCTATACACGTTTGTAAGAAGGTTGTTTGACATATTCAGAGTTCCATACATCGTCAAGGACGACGTCTTCGCCGAGTTGGTCGCAAGAGACGACACAACTATCGTGGCGGCGGAGAGGGACGTCGTGGAGCCTGTGAAGGCGGTGCTGACGTAGCCCACGGTGCCGAGGCCCATGACTGTGCTCGCAAACTGCGGCTGGACTGTTGTGGTGATATTGCTTCCAATCGCACCATAGACGCCGATGGTGGTGGAGAGGAGCTGGTTTGTGCTGGTGTAGCCGAAGGTTCCTAGACCTTGGGCTGTGCTCGCGACGGCAAAGGAGAGACCGACGGTGCTGATGAAGCCGGCCGTTCCTAGACCTCTGACAGTGCTGGCGAGTTCAGTAGGGTCAATCATCGACGAGATGTTGCTCGTGATACCCCTGACTGTGCTGGTTAACTGAGAGCTTGAGATATAGCCGACATTGCCGAGGCCTTGGACCGTGCTAGTCTGAACCAGTGGTTGCCAGGGGGCCGCACCATTAATAGTTGTAACATCCAGCGAAACAGTTGAAAGAGTATTCGCAACGACATTAAAGACGTTTCCATATGTAGCTCTCGCAGAGAAAACATAGCCTGCCGCCGCGTAAAAAGATCCTCCGTCGACTGAACACACTGGACTCTTCCATGATAATTGACCACTCGCCGTTTTTGCCGTCCACGTTGTGCCGCCGTTCACGCTTATATAGACATAGTCTCCGTCAACTGTGCCGAACACGGTTGTTCCGTCGGCCGTGCAGCTAACGCCAGTCCATGTTCTTGGACCCGAGGATGATAGAGATGACCATGTGGCCCCCTGATTCGTGCTCTTCCAAATATATCCACCACTGTCATCTGCCGCATAACAAATCTGCCCGTTAGATGATAAACATACACTCTTCCACGTAGAGCCAGGATAGGTTGAACTTGACAGGTTTCCATTCCAGTTGTTTCCGCCGTCTGTGCTCACATACACATACCATGGGTAACTTCCGTTCGTGTCGGTGCCTGTTGCGAGCCAGGTCGTTCCATCTGCTGAGGCCGCTATACCCGTCCACCCAGCGCTCGGTGCGACCGTGTTCCACGTTGCGCCACTGTCGGTCGTGAGTATACCATTTCCGTTGTTTCCAGCGCCTCCGCTCAGCACGAGCACCTTTGTTCCATCCGCCGAACACGCGATGTAGTCCCAGAGGCCGCCAGGCTGCACCGAGGTCCACGTTGTTCCACCGTCTCCACTTCTGTAGACGTTTTGGTAAGTATAGTTATTCAGACCCGCGCACGCATAGATGATTTGACCACTCGATGAACAGCAAACACCCGCCCAGAGCTGCGACGCAGGCAAGGCGCTTACTTGTGTCCAGGTGACGCCGCTATTTTTACTAATATATACGCTGTCATAAGGCACACATCCGACCACAACAGTTCCATCAGCAGAGCAGCAAATATTAAACCACGATCTAGTCCCGCTACCCGTCTGCTGGGTCCATGTTGAGGCAAGCGTTCCTGGAAGTATAGCGTAGCCTCCTAGAACTGTTGAGCCGACGGTTAATACATTCACCGCAAGAGAGGAGGTTTTCACGGCCGCGGTGCTGAGTGCGAGTGTGGACCCGTTGAACGTGCCACCTGGTGCGGCACCGTTAATACTACTTACATTGAGCGCATAGCTGGAAATGAGCTGGAATCGGCCAGTTCCTGCGACGTCCAGAGTTGTGGCAGGCGAGGCCGTGCCAACGCCGACGTTTGACGTGGAGCCCTGAATATACAGGGTGGGAGTCGCGAGCGCCGCTGTGCTTGGCCAGCTGCGACTCGCGGCACCAGCCTCAAACACAATATTACCTGTTGTCTGAAGGCGAATCTGGTCCGTCGTTGACGACACCTTGTATAAGAGGAGTTCACCTGTGCCTAAACCTGTTCTCTGCTCTGCGACGGCGGTTCCTCTGTAATTCCCGTCAATACCAGGGAACAGAATCGCCGATTGGCTTGAAACATTACCTACATACAAATTATTCGTGTAAAGAGCCTGTGTATTCAGCTTCTTCGTAGAGAGGGAGTTGGCAATCACGTCTCCAACGATTACGTAGCCACTCGGGCCGAACGAGAGGGTGTTGATTTGGAGCGAGCTGATGAATCCCGCGCCAGCAACGAGCTGACCTGTTGAGATCGTCGTCGTTGTCAAATCCTGAACAGTGACGTAGCCGGTGGGGCCACCTACTGTCAAGCTGTCTGTGCGGAGGGAGGAGACATAGCCTTGGACTGAGCTCAGATATCTCGTATTGAGTGTTGACACATTGATTGTGCCTGCGCTGAGCGAGGTTGTGGAACCCGTGAAGGCATTGGCTGCTACGATGGTGAGGCCGCTGACAGTCGAGTTGAGCTGGGCGGTGGAGATGTAGCCGGCGGTTCCCAGACCTTGCGTAAGACCTTGGACGGTGGACTGAATCGGTTGGCTCACTAACTGTGTAAGAGTTGAGCCGTTGATTGTGGAGACTGTGATTGAAGAGGTATTGAGGGTTGTGGGGATTTCAACTGGCGCTGTCAGACGAATCTTATTGGTCGCCGAGAAGCTGATATTAGAACCTGTATCGGCGGTGATGCCACCCATAGCCAAGAATGTTATACCGAGGGGCGGTGGCGCAATTGATAAATAAGGGTGAGTTCCATTAAGTCTTGATTGTATACCCCACTTCCACGCAAGATACCCTTCTACTGTCTGTCTCTGTGCCAATGAGAAGGTTGTATCATACTGAAGAAATTCGGCTACGTAGAATGTATTCACATTAAAACCCTGTCCAATAGAACCAAATAGATCTGTAGATGAACCTGTGTTTAAGTTACCAGCTGTAGAATTTGAGGTTCCGTTAACAAATATACCGTTTCCAGGGTGATAAGATAAAAGCCATGCGTTTGTTGCTGAAAAGGCTCCTGCGTTCGACAAAGCAGTATAGGTTACATATCCTACACCGGATCCGCCGCCAATTGAAGTTTGAAACTCAAATCCTGACGCAGCGAACTGATATCCGTGAAATCCTGCTGTTCCAAGTGTTGCATCCTGGCCTCCAAAAATATATGTCCCTTTATTTGTTACAGAAGGATTGAAAGGCGTAACAAGAACAGCAAAGACAGCGCGAGTGGCAGTTGTATATGAAATAGGGCCAAACGTAATTTCATTTGTTGGGTTAAATTGTACTGTATTGAGTGAGTTAATACTCAGCTGCCCCGTTACCGGTGTATTAGATGCGACTGCTTGGGTTGCATTCGCAAATCCTGCCAAATTGCTCCAGGTGAAGACTTGGCCGGACCCGTTGCTCGTTATACTTGCTGGCTTTGATGCGTCGAACCATGCCTTGAGGCCCGATATATTTGTAGGCAAAAATGTTGTAGTATAGAGGGGCTTGATGAAATACTCGGTTCCCACGTTGGAGAGAACGTTTCCTTGAAGATCCACCGTTCCATACGATGTGATTGAAGAGGTTGTGAGGGCGTTTGTCGCGAGCGTACTCGTCGTGATAATAGCGGTGCTGAGCGCAAGCGTGGACCCGTTGAACGTGCCACCTGGTGCGGCACCGTTAATACTACTTACATTGAGCGCATAGCTGGAAATGAGCTGGAATCGGCCAGTTCCAACCACGTCCAGAGTCGCGGCAGGTGCGGCTGTGCCGATGCCGACATTTGACGTAGTTCCAGCGATGTAGAGGGTGGGGGTCGCGAGCTGCGTGGTGGAGGGCCATGAACGGGCCGCCGCGCCAGCCTCAAACACAATATTTCCCGTCGTCTGGAGGCGGATCTGGTCCGTTGTAGAGGACACCTTGTAGAGGAGGAGTTCGCCAGTGCCCGCACCTGTCGTCTGCTCTGCGACTGCCGTTCCTCTGTAATTGCCGTCAACGCCAGGGAAGAGAATCGCGGATTGGCTGGAGACATTGCCCACGAACGCATTATTGGTATACATAGACTGCGCGTTCAGCTTGGTTGTGGAGAGGGTGTTCGCGATGAAGTTGCTCACAATCACGTAGCCGCTGGGGCCGAAGGAGAGGGTATTGATTTGGAGAGAGCTGATGAATCCTGCGCCCGCGACCACTTGGCCCGTGCTCACTGTTCCAGTCGTCAAGTCCTGGATAGTGACGTAGCCAGAGGGGCCGCCGACCGTGAGACTATCCGTGCGGAGAGAGGACACGTAGCCCTGGACGGAGCTGAAGTAGACGGAGTTTAGCGTGGAGACATTGATGGTCGCGGCACTCAAACCGATGGTGGAGCCACTGAATGCTGCGCCAGGGATGATTCCGTTGATGGAGCTGACATTCATAGCCTGCGTGGAGACGAACGGGCTCTGAAGAGAGTTCGTGCTGACGCTATTGAAGGAGGCGAGTGCGGCAGTCATGTTGTAGGTAGAAAGATACTGGGTCTGCACGAGGGCCGCCGAGATGTAGTTGGTGGAGCCGACGAATTGTGTTGGGACCGCGAGGCCGTTTATTGTGGAGGTCTGAAGGGAGAGGGTCGAGATGGACTGGAAGCGGCCTGCTCCTGCTACGTCTAGGAGGGTTGTGGGGGTGGATGTGCCGACGCCGAGATTGCCGTCTTTGGAGATACGCATTGTTTCTGCAAGATTATAGGGCGCCGATACTGAAATTACAATAAGACCATTGCCTCCTGCGCCACTATTTGAAGCAAGATTGCCGCCGACACCAACACTTCCTGTATAATAAGGAGAGGCTGTATTTGGCGCGGTAGCACCAGCGCCCATGGCAGATTGGTTAGGACTGACATATGTTTGAGGAGATGCTAAATTAGCAATATAAGAAGAACCTCCGCCACCGCCACCTGCTCCAACATTGTTATCTGCGGAACCGCCGCCACCACCCCAATAACCACCGCCTCCACCGCCACCATAGCCTGGTGCAGAACCTCCAGCATATTGAGTTCCAGCATTTCCCGCTGTATAATCACCTGTACCACCCTGGCCTCCTGCAGATTGAGTACCCGAACCTGCAACACAGTTAGTGGGTTGAGTTGGTCTTAGATTTGTTGTGCCAAGGATGACGGCCGCGATACCATTTGGCCCAGTTTGAGAGCCAGAATTAAATCCTGCGCCGCCGCCTCCACCTGCTGTAACAAGATCATTGCCAGAAAGTGCAATAAACGAACGACCACCTCCAGACGCTCCGTCATTACGAATATGAGAACCACCTCCGCCATAGGTTGCGCTGAGATTTGAACTTCCGCCTTGACCAACACCAATTGTTAGGACCTGTCCTGGTGTTACAGCAAGTGTGCCTTGTACCATTGCACCCGCACCACCAGATATAAAATAAATGGTACCTTGAGAACTCCAATTTCCTGTTCCACCTCCAGCGCCCCATAAATAAACAGAAATTGATGTAACTCCAGCTGGAACAGTGTATGTTTGGTCGGCGCCTGTATAATTATAAACAGTAGAGCCAGATAGGCTTGAATTTGCGTTGGGTGTAGCAGTTTGAAAGACGAGCGCACTATTTGCATATGCCGATCCTTGGTCAATTGCTCCGATACGTGCTAGGGGATAATTCGCATTAGATGCTCCAAAATAGAGTGAAGCTATACCTCCCGTTAGACCGGCGTTAGGCGATTGAATTGATAACGCATCAAATCCAGGGCCATACACATTACTGGTTAAGTTTCCATTCTTTTTTACAACGACATTGGAAGCATAGACCGAACCTGTGCTGAGTGCCGTCGTGGACCCGCTGAACGCCGCCCCAGGCACAATGCCGTTGATTGAGCTTACATTGAAGGTTTGTGTTGAGAGTGTTTGAAATTGTGCAGTTACAGCCGTAATGGAAGAGGTTACGAGCTGTTGCGTTGATGTTTGCGCCAAGAGCGACATATCTTCTTACCCTCGTGACTTTATTTTACATTGGCGAATCGTATTTGTAGGGATTTGAGGGACTGAGATTATTCGCGAATCCCCACTTCCATGCCAGATATCCTTCTATCTTCTGTCGATTGGCCGTTGAAAGCACCGAATTGTAAATAAGAATTTCACTGATAGTGCCTGTATATGTTTCGTGTACCCCGTCAGAACTACCAATTACAATTGATCCATTTCCAGAGTACGAGGTAGACCCATTGCGAGTGCCTGTCAATGCTCCGTTATAATAAATAGCTGCCGATGCTGATGAATCAAATGTGAAATTGTAGAGGAGAGTTGTGCCCGAAGCCATTGTTGCACCGTCTAATACATGCGAGCCGCCAGGGATTGTTACAAGCTGGTTATAACCATTAGAAATCACTTGGAGAACGCCAGCCATCATATCCATATATCCGCCGCCACCGATATTAATTACCAAGAAAACGCTGATTGTTGTCGGCACCGTCGTGAATGGCGTTGTATAATATTGTGATCCTGTGAAGACGAGAGACTTGGTGGAGAGGGAATAAGTGGCCGCCGTCGACGTGGACGTCGCATTCTTATTATTTCCGCTTTTATCAACCCACGTTGTAATGGAGGCGCCGTTTGCGGGAAGAACACCCGTTCCAGCTGGATCCGCTCCGTCCAGCCAGAAGATGAGGCCAGCAACGACGGTGGGGGTCGTGACTGTTGCGATTTGCCCAGGTAGCAAATAGGCAATGATAACGGTACCACAGCCGCCCGCGGCGCCGCAGCCGCCACCACCTCCGAGGCCAGGTGTGCCAGGCGTCGCTGTAGTCGTGCCTCCACCTGTGCCGCCTCCTCCTTCACCGCCCACAGCGCCACCTGATACTCCATTACCGCCACCGCCACCGCCACCACCCGCGTAATACGTGGGTGTTCCTGTGATTTGAACTTGTGCTCCATCGCCGCCTCGGAATCCGTTTGTTCCTGCGCCAGCGAGTGGACGACCTGTTGCGCCCCCAGCTCCCATGCCACCACCACCGCCTCCGCCAACATTCTGAGAATTGCCCTGACTTCCTCCAAACCCCTGTGATCCTGTCCCACCAACCGAACTAAGAACGCCGCCGCCGCCACCACCACATCCTCCGTTTCCACCCGCTGTTGTGGACGCTCCTCCATATCCGCCGCCATATGCGACGAGTCCATTAAATGTTGAGTTACCGCCTACTGTGTCCGTGGGTCCACCCGCACCTACCACCACCTGGTAAGTGCCAGGCGTAAGCGACATCGCTCTTGAATACACGAGACCGCCTGCGCCGCCTCCACCGCCATAGAGGTTCGTAGTTCCGCCGCCGCCGCCTCCACCGCCGACGACGAGAACCTTGACAGTGAGCGCATTCGGCGGTGTGACGGTGAAGGTCGCGGTTCCTGGTGTGTTAAACGTGTGGATTTTGTAAGTATTATAAATGCTCGTGACACCGCCGAGGGCACGGGTTGAGCTGCTGCCGAGGGTGATCTGAGCAGCTGCGGAGGACAATGTAAATCCGCCGCCCCCCGAAAGATACGGAACAATCACAACGAGTGCGCCTCCACCATTTGTCAAGCGGCCACCAACACCATAACCGGCCACATAATAAGGCGATGAGGCCCCGCCAGGGAGTACGCTGACAGTGGACCCACTCTGTCCATCTTCACCCTTATAATTTGTGATATACGAGGTATTGATGTAAGAGGAGCCGCCACCACCAGGTCCATTTCCTGAACGAGTTCCAGCGGCTCCATTTCCGTTGCCGCCACCACCGCCATAATATCCTCCACCGCCGCCTGAAGGATAGCCAGAACCCTCCGAGGTACCTCCTTGTAGATAGCCTCCCGCTTGGGCACTCGGCGCGCCAGCTCCTCCCTGTGTTTGTGATCCGCCGCCGCCTCCTGAACCGAGAGCGGCCGTTGATTGAACGCTGACCTGTCCAGCGATGGACGGGCTGCCGCCGTTAAATCCTTGTAGGTAGCCGCCACCACCACCATATCCGCTACCGCTTCCACCTCCTGCACCTGCTATCAAGAGGTATCCCGTTGTTGCGTTATAGACCGCTCCATAACCGGCACCATTATTTCCAAAATTGCCAGATCCAGCGCCACGATTCAGATAGACGGTGAGCGAGGTAATAGACCCTACTGCGAAATCGCCTTGAACATGTGCGCCAGAGCCTCCGCAGCCTGCCGATCCATAGTTATTACCGTTACCGCCGCCACCCCACACAAAAATACGGACTTTACTGGTTTTCGGTGGGATTGTGTAGGTCGTGTTATCAGTAATGAAGGCGGTGGCCGTGCTAGAGAGGACGTTGCCGAGTGTGATGGTGAGTGGCGGAGCGGCCAAGTTCGAAACAGAGAGGACGACGAGTCCAGGGCCGCCTGTTCCACCACCAGCATACGTTCCGCCATTTCCAACGCCTGTCACATAGAGAGGCGACGTATTATTCGGCGCGACACCGGTTGCGCTTGTGTAGCCCGTGTAGCTGAGCAAGTTGGAATACAATGACGAGCCACCACCACCGTTATTGTCCTGACCGCCGCCGCCGCCACCATAATAACCCGAACCGCCTGCCGCGGAGTTATCTTGTCCCGCATCACCGCCCAGATTAAGAGTGCCGTTAAGTCCACCACCTGTTCGAACTCCGCCCTCAGTCTGCGTGCCTCCTGTGGCAGATGAGTTTTGACCTGTGCCTCCTGTTGTGATACCTCCTGCGCCACCAATGCCGTTTCGGCCACCACCACCCGCGCCGACAGTGACAACGTCAGTCGTGCTTCTGCGAATGGCGGATCGGCCACCACCAGAGGACGAATAGACTTGACCCGAACGTCCCTGAATGCCACCACCACCATAGGGGCGTGCCGAGCTGACTGACGTATTCGTTCCTGGGCCGCCAACAATAATCGTGAGAGTTTCGCCAGGTGTTACGAGTAGAGTACCTGTAAGACAGGCTCCAGCACCCCCTGTTTGCGTACCGCCACCTGCTGGTGAAATAGAGGAGCCGCCTCCAGCGCCCCATAGCGTAACCGTCATCGTTGTTATGCCAGCAGGGACCACATAAGTCTGGTCTGCACCCGTATAAGTGAAGACCGCATTTATATTGGGTGCGGGTCGGTATGTAATCAGCGCCGACATCTTCTTGATTAACGACAAGTATATTTACAAGCCGTAAACGCTTTTCCGCGCATTGTAATCGGCGAGAACCTGCTCAGCCGTGAAGGCCGCCTTGAAGATGACGACCTCGCCGATTTCACCAACCATATAATCTGCACCGTCCCACCGCCGACCAATGCGCCACTGGTTTCCGCTGTCCGTGTCTGCAGTTCCGATGTTTACTGAGCCCACCGAGACTCCATTAATATAGGTGACGAGTGCGGAGCCATTCCACACGCCATAATAATTCGTCCATGTCGTATACGAAAGAGAAATGTTCGTTCCAGTCTGCCAGCCTGGTGCATAGAACTGGTAACCCGTGCTTGCTCCATAGCCCAGACAGATGGCAAAGGCGCCTCCAGTATAGATTTGGGTCAGAATACACGGATTGCCGCCGACGTTTCCACCTGTGCTCTTATACCATACACAACACGTCCAGATATTGACGACCTGAATATTATTGAAAATCCAGTTCGTGGACCCGTTCAATACAATTCCATTCCCCGCTGCGTTCTTCGCGGCCGTGCCGTTCTCAATCGTCGCATTAAAGCCGTTCGTGGATGAGTCGAACCATGTTCCCGAGCCACTGTAAGTGAGAGCCTGGAGATAGATAGTGGGTAAAAAAGGAAAGGGGCGGTTACCTTTAAAACCTTTTTTCACGCCATTGAGAGTGTAATTCTGCAGCACCATCCAGTTCGTTCCGCCGTCGGGGGCCAAGAGAACGGAGCCGAAGTTCGTGGAGAGGAATCCGTATAAGGTGGATGGCGGGAAACTCCACTCAATCTTATCGAGTCCTTTCGTGGAAATGTAGATGCTGGATTTGGCGGCATTTCCACAGATGTCCTTGATATAGAAGAACTTTCCTTGATTTATTGTGCTTACGGCGGGGAGATACACAATCTTACTAGTGGTCCAAGTATTCACTAGTAAACTTGTGGTTGTTGCTGGGAAGTTTATCGACGCCATTTCTTGGAGGGTAGAAGAAAGGTCTACGATAAAAAACCAAAAAAAGAGGAGCAAGCCCACTTTTTATTTAAGTCCCCGAGTTACGACGTTACCGAGTAAATAAATAGATTAATTTAATTCTAACATTATAGTATAGTATGGTGTTGAATAATCGCAAGAGTCGTAAGAATAAGAGTCGTAAGAATAAGACTCGTAAATCTTTGAGGGGTGGGGGACTAGGAATAGGTCGGGGAATTTGTAAACTTATGGGGTGGAAACCGTCACCAAACCAGATATATAAAACTCTTGATGAGAAGCTTATTGATTTCATAAGGTGGAATAATAAGAATACAATCATGGTTCCTGGCGAGCGAGATATGCTTTTGAGATCTATAATGAATGGATCATTTGGAGTAGTCGATATTCAAACGGAGGATGATGTAATTGAATTAGAAAAGATGAGACTACGAACTGCATCAGGATCTAAACTTTCAGATGAAGAGAGAATGTCAGATGAAGAGATAATCTCAAATAAACAAAAGTGGAAGGATGCATGTAGTCCCGAACCAATTCTAGGAGATATCATATACAAGGCATATGATATACTCGAGTCAGGGCAAAAAAATGGACTTTTTAGAGTGTCAGATTACCAAGTTTCTCGGGAAGAATTTATGCAACATATTATTGAGCAAGGTCACGGAGATGCATTTATGAGACTTATGATGGAAAATCGCGGATTCTTTTAAAGTCTCGCCGTTAAAGCTGTGTAATATTGCACTGCGCATAATAATAGACTCCTGTTCCGTTTGAATTATATCCTGCTCCATTGATATTATGCCACAATATACTCTGACCACCACCACCCGTGTCATACCAACGTATCACAATCGGTGTAAACCCAGCAGGTAGTGTGAGGGATGCCGAGTTATAGTTCGTGGCGCCCTGCTGCTGCCACTGATTAATCGCATTCGCACCATTAAAATCAACCCGCATACCGTCGTCCGTCTGCATCTGGAATTGGATAGTTCCACCCGCTGCGGAGTAGATAAAGCCGCTGTAGACGGCTGCATAATTGTAGTTTCCAGCGGGTTGGTATCCGTCATTGTTGCCATAGTGAATAATATTAGTCGGTCCAGGCGTATTGGATCCGACCACTCCAGAACCCGACGTGAAGGTTCCAGTGATTGCCGTGCCCCAGCCCGAGCCGCCCGCCGCATTGCTGTCTGGAATGGAGCCCGTGTTCGTATAAAACTTCGCCCAGAGGCCTGGAAGATAGGAAATATTGCACTGGACGGGGAATGTGTTCTGGTAAACGTCGGTAATGAACCAGTTTGTGAGCCCGTCATTCATGAAGGTCCAGGCGCCGAAGGCTAGGGAGAGCGACGTGGACGAAACACCTGTCCTCTCAATGCGGTCCAGGCCGATTGTGCTGAGTTTAATTGTGGAGTTCGCGGAATTGCCGTAGTAATCTTTAAAAATAAGCATGCGGCCTTGATTGGTGCTGACGACCGGAAGCGTGAAGGTTTTTGAGGTGCTGGAGAGATTGACTGGAATGAGCATTGCGTTATTTGGGATAGCAATCGGCACCTGTGCCATTACTAGGGGCTAGCAGATTTATAAGGATGTCCAGACGGAAGATTGGCTTGGAGGCCCCATTTCCAGGCGAGGTAGCCCTCAATCTTCTGGATATTCACCGTCGATAAAACAACATTATAAAGAACTATTTCTGCGGCGTCGCAGTCGGATTGTTCTCCATAGGCGCCGTCGTTAATCGTCAATCCATTCATATTATTGCCTGTGCTTGATGACCCAGAATATATGGAAGTTCCGTTCCAGTTGTATGTATAGGGGGCGCTCGTCGCGCGAGAGTGAGAGAACATATCCCAGACAGTATCGGAGCCAGGGCCTCCTAGAATGCTCGGGTCTCCATCCGTATAGAGGCGCTGTTTTCCACCATTCCAATATCCATACAAATGGTTATTCAAACTATTCAAGACACGGCCGTTAGATCCGCCCCTTTGTCTGCCAACGAAAAACATTGTGTATGCGTTCATATTGAGGTCGGGCGATACTCTCCACTTCGCACTCGTTGTAAAACGAACAACAGGGAGAGAATTCAGAGTATTCATAACAACTGTACCTGAACACGTCGTTGAATATGTGGTTGAAGTCGCCTTATTAATCCAACTCGTAAGAGTCTGTGCTGACTTGTAGCTGGTCGCATCGCTCCAGACTATGAGGCCCGCAATCGTATTAAGGTCAAGCCCTGAGCTCGGTGCAGCAGGCGTGGCTAAGCCGTCATACATACCGATGGTGCGCCAAGCACTGGCTCCATCTGCAAGGAGGGAGACGCTGCCGAATGCGTTGGAGAAGGACAGGAGACAGTTGTAGTCGTCGATAAGGTCGGTGCCGGTTGTTGAGACTGTGAAAGAGCTTTTGTCAGCCGTTCCATAATAATCCTTGAACAGGAGGAAGCGGCCCTGGTTCGTGCTGGCGGTCGGTAGATACAAGACTTTCAAACTATTTCCTCTTGTATCTACTGGTATAATGGACACGTTATTGGGTATTGTTATAGTGCTGAATGGGCTGGCCATATCCCTCTAAGAAGTTGTAGGACATTACTGTCACAACTTAAGCGAAGAATAAACTCATATACAAAGCGCCAGTATAGACGGCGCTCGTGCTCATCAGCGTCTGGAAGCGGGCTGTGCCCGCCACATCAAGATTAAACTGGGGATTGTTCGTGTTGATGCCGACGTTGGACGTCGCCGTAATCGTCATCGTCGGCACCGTGAGAGCCGTCTCCGTTATGAAGTTGCGAGGTGCTGATACACCCGTCTCAAACTTAATGCTGCCCGTGGTTTGTAGACGGATTTGGTCTGAGATTGATGAGCCCTTGAATACGAGAAGTTCAGACGTCGTAGTTCCCGTGCTCTGCTCTGAGATGACCGTATTGTTGTATTCTCCAACGCGGCCCCAGAACTTGATGAAGTTTTCGTTACTGGAGGAGCCGACGAAGAGAGAGCTGATTGTGCTGCCACCTGCAGCGGAACCTCCGCCACCAGCAGCGGATGCGAGGACGCCGCCCACGAAGATAGCCCCAGAGGAAATGAACATCGGCTTGTAGGTCATTGTTGACTGGTCATACATCGTCAAGCTGCTCACCGTAACGTTGGATGCACTTACGTTATTATTGCCGATTGTGACGGAGTTACAGCCGACAATAATTGTGCTGGTTGCGCGGAGATTGCCAGTATACATGGATGCCGCAATGCTGGAGTAGAGCGCCGTCATAGAAAGCGTCGTAATACCTCCTGTGTCGGTGAGGCCATTGGTGGTCGTTGCGCCTTGGACGGTGAGCGTATTGCGTGCCAGGATCGCGTTCGACGCATTGAGCTGCTGGACTTCCGTGGCGCCCGCAACCGTCAGCGTTGCATCCATTTGGACGGGGGCCGCGAAGCGATTGAGAGCACCCCACACGTTTATCGTTGAGAACACATTCGTGCCTGTGCCTGTTACCGTCTCAAAGGACATGCGGTACAGGGTCGCATCGACGGCGGCAAACGTGTAATTGGAGAGGCCACGTGTGAAGAACTGGATCTGACTCGTGCTGTTCAACGTCTCTAAGAAGGTCACCGTGCCGCCGCCACCTTCGAAGTTTTCCACGGAGGGGTAGAAGACCTGGCCTGCAGCCGTTGAAATACCCATCGTGAGCGTAGGCCTTGTGACACCCGTCGTAAGCTGATTTCCGCCCGTCATATACGAGATTCTATACATCTGGTTGGTGCTCACGGAAGGAAGCAGCGTGAAGCCGTCGTTGCTGAGGAGGAGAGGCGCGGCTTGATTGGCCAGGGTTGACAGGGAGAGAAGCTGTGTGCCCCATGCGGCGCTCGTATATGCTGTGCCTGAGGAGACCGTGAACATGGAATAGGCGCCTTGCATCACGGTGGTGGAGGCGGGAATTATATTGGAGAGGCGGCTGCCGTCGCCTATGAAGGTATTTGCTGTGATAATATTTGCACTGATAGCATTGACGCTGATGTTAGAGGCAAATATAGAGCTCACCGTCATGTTGAAGCCGGCCGCATTACAGAAGTTCATCTGGATCGTTGAAAGGAGCGGGAGCTGGCCAGAGAAGACGGCGTTGGAATTGAGGTATAAGATGCCATTTGATGCCGTCAGATTACTGAGCGCATTCGTGGCCTGGTCTATGAGGCGGACGGATGCCACATTCACGGTAGTTGCGGACAAGAAGATAGTGGAGCCCGTGAAGGGAGTGGCCGGCGAATTCAGCGTCATCCAGCCATTAATGCCGTCGCTCACGAGGGAGACGGCGGCGCCGACGTTTGAGAGGATATAAGTGCCGTTGCTTCCATCTATTGTGTCGCCTGACTGCGGCTGGACGAGGACGTTATTCGCGAATGCGTTGGAGTATTTGTCTTTGATTGTCACCAGGCGTCCGAGGACGGATGCTGCAGTTGGAAGAATGACTGTTTTGGATGTGGTTCGGACGTCCACTTGGACAAGAGCCGTATTACTATTTATATTTGTCGCCATGACTGACAACCCCTACTTTGGTTGGCGACTTTTAGAGTGTCTGTAGAACGTAGTATTGCGCATCGTTCCAGCGGCCATAAATCAGGGAGGCATTGATTTGGTTCGTGCTTATGTTTGTGATTTGTGCGTTCACTGTGTTGACGGTGGATGCGACGAGGAGCGGGGCGGAAATGAAGTTATACGAGATGGAGGTGGAATTGTAGATGGTCGATACACGCGTGATTCCTGCGATATCCACGGGGAACTGGGGCGCTGCGACGCCAATACCGAGGTTGCCCGCTTGCGTGAACGTAGCGCGCTGGGTGCCCGCCGTCATGATGTTCAGCGTGTTGTAGTTGCCCAAGAGGAAGGACGTGGAGACGGTACCTTGGAGATAGGTATTCGCATTCGCATAGAGATCTCTCGTGAAGATGGCGCCTTCAATCGTTGATGTTTGGAGTGTGAGAGAGCTGAGGGTGATAGCACGGGCGATGCCGCCAACGTCGAGAGGATGGGCGGGGGCCGCGAGTCTGATGCCGACATTACTATTAATATCAATCATGACGGCGGGGACTGCATTACTGAGGGCGGCAGTGTAGAGACGGCTGCTGACACCCGTCTCAATCGCCATGTAGCCCGTCGTTTGGAAGCGGATGCGATCGGCTGCATTAGATCCACGGAATACGAAGAGCTCTTGGGTCGTTGTGCCTGTGCTCTGTTCTACGATGACCGTGTTGCTGTATGTACCGAATCCATAGAACTGGATGGGGGACTGATTGGACGTCCAGCCGACTTGGAGATTGGAGGTGGTCACGGTGGATGTGTAGACCGTGTTGGGGGCGATATCGGGCATGAGGAGAGTGCCTGTGCCTGTGCCAAAGATGAGGGCGTTCGTGGAGACGGCTTGGCTGGTGATATTCTGGGCCGTGAACTGGATGGTGGAGATTGTGCTCGCCTGTATGATGGCGGCGGAGAGGTAGATAGTAGAGCCTACGAAGGTTGCGCCTGTTGTCACCTGTCCATAGGCCGTGCTGAGACTAGAAATCTGTCTGAGAACGTAGGAGGTGGAGGCGTAGCCTGCGGTGCCGAGACCGATGACGGTTGAATTAATCGGGCCACCAAAAGTTTGGCCGTTTATCGTGCTGACGTTAATGTTGAGCGTGGAGACGTTGGGAACATTGCTGAGCGAGGAGATGTAGCCGGCTGAGCCAAGACCCTGTGTCGTGGACGCAAACTTCGCATCGAGGCCGATGGACGAGATGAATCCGACTGTGCCGAGGCCTGTGATGGAGGAGGCGAGTTCTATCGGGTCAATCATGGCGGCGATGGTCGTATTGACACCTATGACTGTGGAGGCCAGGATAGTCGTGAGGCCAACAGAGGAGATGAAGTTGGCCGTTCCGAGACCCGTGACGGTGCTGGTGAGCTCTGTGGGGTCAATCATGGACGAGATATTGCTGTTGGTGCCCGCGACCGTGCTGGTGAGATTTGCCAGAGTCAGCGGCTGTTGCCCATTGATGCTGGAGACGATGATTTGGGGCGTGCAGACTGTGCCTGAGGCTGTTAGTAAACCGGTGTTGAGCTGGAGAGTGCTGTGGGAGGTTGTGATGACGTCGCCCATGTTGATGAAGCCGCTGTTGGAGCCGATTGCGAGGGAGTCCACGACGAGGGAGGAGATGTAGCCTTGGATTGCGGTCACAAAGGCGGTGGAGATGGATGACTGGTTCGTGGAGAGGATGTAGTTGGACGTATTGGAGGTGTAGAGGGTGGCCGTTGAGATGGCGCTGGATACGTTGAGAGCGAGAAGATTCTGGAAGTAGTTGGATGTGTTGGATGTGAAAGTGGCGAGAGTGCTTGCGGCGCTCGACAAGTTATTAGAGAGGGCTGGAAGGAAGTAGTTGGACGTATTGCTTGTGTAGAGAGTCGCGGTTGAGACGGCGCTCGAGACATTGAGTGCGAGAAGGTTTCGGAAGAAGTTGGAGGTGGCTGCGAGTTGCTGGGTGGAGACGTAGCCGGCTGTGCCGAGACCGATGACTGTGCTCTGGATAGGGGCGCCAAAGGTTTGGCCGTTTATTGAGGAGACGGTGAGGTCTTGGGTTGAGACCGCAATAGAATACGTCATGCCTGAGACGTGGAGGAGGGCTTGCGGTGTGGCAGTAGCAATACCGACATATGCGTTGCTGTTGATACGCATTGCTTCGGCCATCACATAGGCGGGGGCAGATGAGATGATAACGAGACCTGGGCCGCCGTTTGTGCTGGAGCCTCCAGCCGCCACACCTGACACATATCCGGTGACTCCAGTTGCTGGGGCACTATATCCATTTGCGCTGTTAGAGCCAGTTATAATTGCAAAACTAGCGTTCGTTGTGTAAGATGAGCCGCCACCACCGCCGGCAGCATTACCAGGAGCCGTTGTGCCGCCACCGCCGCCATAGTATCCTCCACCACCGCCGCCGCCATAATCAGCGCCTGTTCCACCTGTTACAATGGAACCAGCTGTAGGTGATCCAAATCCCAAGTCAACTCCTCCCGCAGCACCTCCAGCGGTCTGTGTGCCGCCACCGCCTCCACCCGCTGAACCTGTACTTGAACCCGCAGAGGCTGTTCCAGTATAGCTCGCAGCGCCACCATTCACATAACCACCAGAACCGCCACCGCCCACGTCTACGAGTTCGGCCACAATTGTTCCTGATCCACTCGATGTTCCAGTTGTTGTATTTGTTACTGTAAACTGGGTAGACGATAGAATACTCACTACAACAAAGGTTCCAGTATATCCAGAGGGTATAATTGTTCCTGAAATAATGATTGGTTGACCAGATGCTAGACCATGGGCAGTATTTGTTGTATAAGTAACAATTGAACTATTTCCAGAAGCTGATGTGATTGTCGCAGATAGAGTAATTTGAATTGCGGAACGGCCGCCAGCAGATGATCGACCGCCACCGCCTCTTCCTCCTCCTCCTCCGCCATATGTGGGTGTTACGGAGCCATTAAGACCTCCTTGTCCTACCATAATCTTAAGAGTCTGGCCAGGTGTAACAGTGAGGGTTCCTTGTATAAATGCTCCTGCACCACCAGTTGCCTGATATGCTCCGCCGCCGGCGCCCCACATGTAAACAGTAACAGAGTTCGCACCCGCTGGAACTGTGTAAGTCTGATCGGCACCTGTATATGAGAACACACTAACACCCGATAAGTTTACATTGGCGACCGCCGTTGTCGTCTGAAATAGAAGCGCACTCGCTCCAGGCGCGCCTGATGCGGAATCTACTGCCGCAATCCGTGCAAGAGGATATGCAGGTGTTCCGTTTCCGAAGAAGAGGGATGCGATGCCTCCATTATAGGCTGTAAGAGGTGATTTCAGAGAAAGTGTGTCTACGCCTGTTCCATAGGCTGATAGGCTAGTTCCGCCGTTGAAATTAATCGTCTCGGTG
>Ga0214919_10003020_pt1 | contig 25870 bp, 24 predicted proteins | sample LL1503_MetaG_FD_177994 | JGI IMG/M metagenome (GOLD analysis project Ga0214919, IMG submission 177994) | Freshwater microbial communities from Lake Lanier, Atlanta, Georgia, United States - LL-1503 | ecosystem: Environmental > Aquatic > Freshwater > Lake | place: USA: Georgia | collected...
GTAAACGCTCTTCCAAGCCCACCCTTGCTTAATTTTCAGGCGTCTGAATCTTTAGCTCCAGCTGAGTCTGAACTTGTTTTTTAAATTCAGGCCTATTCGCCGCGACATACTTTGGAAGCAGCGCTTCTATTTGTTTAGGCGTCGTGGCTTTCGGGATTTCTTCGAAGACATAGCTTAAATAATCAAAGATTTTTAAGTCATGCAGTTTGGCTGATTCGATCAGACTTAAAATATTCGCCGCCGCTTGTGCGCCTCTGACATTGCCACAGAACATCCAGTTTTTACGTCCAACGGCGAAGGGCTTCATGCAACGCTCCGCCGCATTGTTATCAATGTCCAGTTTTCCATCGTCAATATAACGGTACACAGGGACCCAGTGATTGATGGCATATTGAAGAGCCTTGCCAATCGTGCTGGTCGGCGGTGCTTTAGGAGCCTGTTCTTTAATATAGGAGATGAGCTTATCTAAGAGTGGCTTAGATTTTTCTTGTCTGATTTTATAAATCTCGTCTTGGCTTAAGTTGTCTTGCTTAGCCATTTTTTCAATTTGATAAAGCTTGGCAATTAAATTGACCACATGATCTGCCACCGGGGTTTTTGTTTTCTTACCCGCTGATTTTTGAACGTCGGTGAACTTGCGTCTTACGTGCGCCATGCAGCCCACTTCAATGACTCTGCCAGTACTCGAAACTAAGTTATACCCGGTATAGCCATCGACCTGGAGATGCCCTGTAAAATTCTCAAGCATCTCTGCTGGGTGTTTCCCCTCTCGGCTTGATCGATAGTCATACCGCACGCCAACTTTATTGGCATAAACCCACATAAATCCTCGGTGACTGGGATTATCTGGTTTTTTATGGGGGTCATTGAGCAAGGTCACATGCGTCTCATCGGCATGCAGATAATGCTCAAGCTTCATGTCTTCTAAGAGATAATCTAAAAGCTCAGAGACCGCGCCACCAAACGCCATCATCCACTGGCACATAATGTTTCTGGGAAGGCGAATATCTAAGCCCGCCCAGATTTGTTCTTGGCGATAGAGGGGCAAGTGATATTCATATTTAGCCTGAGCAATGTGAGCCAAAAGACCGGGAGAGGCCATGCCACGAGGAATAATCTGCGCGGGCATGGGCGCTGTTTTGACGCCCAATTCTTCTTGTTTCTTAACGGCATATTTCAGACAAATATGGCGAATGATTCGAACATCCATCGGGACAACATCTAATTTTTCAGAGATCTCTTGACCAATGACGACATATTGTTCGCCATTGGGGCCCACTAATTCAGACGCTGGTAATTCATGAATGACCGTCACCGTCTCAAGACCTTCGGGCAGCTGGCGAGATTTCCTGGGGAGTTTTTTTCTTTGATGAGCCTCAACAACAATTAAATCAGCCTCAGGAGGAATTTCCGGCTCTTCTGGATTTAAAGCCGCCAACTCAGCCTCATCAAATAAATGGGTCTGATCAGGGCGTAAGAAAGAATCCGCTGATCGACCAAAGCGACGCGCCATGGCTAAGCGATAACGTTCTTCCAGTAATTCAATGAGCAGTGTTTTCTTGAGAATTTCGGCGTCTTTCTGAGCAAGAATTTTATCTTGATCGATGATTTTTTGATGGGCCAATTCAAGTGTTTTTGGCAAAGAAACTCGAGAGATAATCACTCTAAAATCCGCTTGTTTTTAATGTCAAAATTGTACCAAAAAACACCTTCCAAACCCAGTATTTTCAAGCATTTTAACGATTATTTTTCAGCCAAAACTAGAATAATTCAAACGCTGATGTCCCTTTAGTTTTGTAAAATCCAAGCCCGATAAAAGCCACTCCAGCTGGCGGGATTCGAGGGTGTAAATGGCCCCAGTTTGAATCGGCAGCTTGAACTTTTCTTTTTCAAGCCGCTTGTACCAGAGGCAAAAGCCATTTCTGTCCCAATATAAAATTTTGATTTTATTGCGGCCTTTATTACAAAAAACATAAAGAGCAGGTTCAATGGGATTTTTATCCAGCATCCCAGAAACAAGAAGACACAAGCCATCGATCGACTTTCTCATATCGACCGAAAAGCTCGCCAGATAAACGGGATATTCAGGAAACTTCATGGGCAGGGATTCTTAAAATAATACCGTGGGGAAGTACAAGCTCAATAAATCTGGAATCCTGCTTTTGAATGTCTGGCAAAATTTTTATAAATCTATCCGCCAGTAAATCAGAAGGCTTGGAGTCTATGGGGGCTGCTATTTTCTCAAGAGTTTGCGTATTTTTATAAATCACGGATTTTTGTCGGCGGTAAGTAAACGCGCCAAAATCAATTTTTTTAGCCTCACAAAAATCTTTCTGTGTTAGCCGAGATTTTTGCCAATCGAATACCAACTGATCCCAAGCGGCCTCATCCAATTTTTTGACGTCCATTTTTTACTCCTGTGATTAACTAGGAGTTAGATTTTAAGGCTGAAAATTAGGCGAGAAAGATGGGGTCTGGTGATCGGTTACCTTGAAAAAACAAAGGCAGGATCGAAAAAAAGAGAGAGGGCTGCTGATCCTCCTCTTTCAGACCTCCCAGATCTTCCAGGTTGTGAGAAGCAGAAGATGAATCGAGTGAGATTAAAGAAGATTGGCTATTTTGTTCCTGAGCTTGTTTCTAATGGAAAAGCGCATAAAGAAAAAAGTGTTTATAGCCAGAAACATCCTGCATACGAGAGTTGGACTTACCAGGGACATTATCTTTTTGATCAAGAAGGAAACCTCTTTTTTGGAGAAGAAAAAAAACAAGAAATACTAAAAAAAATACGAGCTGCGGACCCCGGTTTTAATTTGCAAGACAGGGATATTCAAACAATTAAAAATTTTAATAATGCGATTTACAAAAAAGAAAAGAGAAAAAAATTACGACAATCTTATCTTTCCCAGGTTTCTATCGCAGAGACTGAGACGGAAAATAAGCGCAGGGTTTTGATCAGTGATGGAGATTTGCCGGTTTTGTCCCAAAGAAGGATGAAAGAGGAAAGCCTACAGGCGACAGTCTTTGCAGATCTAGCGCTTCAACCTGGGCCCGCTAGAAGGGGGACTATTGAAACTAAGGTCGATGAGGCGATGGATGTAACAGGTTAAATAGAGCCCTTTCGAGATCAAGCAGCTCATTCCCAGAGGGTTGAGCTATCGGAAAAATCGAACATTGCGTTATTTTCTGATCCATTATTCCTGTTTTAAAGCTGTTCTCTGGTCTGTTCTCTAGGCTGTTCTCTAGGCTGTTCTCTAGGCTGTTCTCTAGGCTGTTCTCTAGGCTTGCCTCTAGCTCCATCTTCATGCAAAGTGCGCCCCTCGCCAGGGGTGCGTTTGTCTCAACGCTGAGAAAATAATAAAAATTATTTAACCCTTCGAACCTGAACTAAGTCGTATTAGCGTAGGAAGAGCAGCATGAGTTTTTTTAATTTTTTAAATTTAAATCTAATAGGGCAAATCAGCTTAGATATTTCGACACTGGCTTATTTAATCTGGTTTGTTCCCCAAATAATTTTAAACTTTAAACGCCATAGCACTCAGGGCTTGAGCCTGTCTATGCATGGGCTTTTATGTGTGGGTTATTTATGTGATTTGATCTATGGCTTTGGCTTAGGCATGCAGTGGCAATATCGCTTAGTTACTGGGATTGGCCTTGCCAGCTTATTTATTCAGAACTATCAGTTTGGAAGATATGGTTTATATAAAAAACTAGAAAAAATTTATTTTATTTTTTTAAATTTTTTATTTTTTATTTTAATTATTTTTGCTTTTAAAATTTTAGTTTTTTCTCATGCCTATTTTTTTCATCAAGCTTTTTATGACCATATTGGCATGGTGTCTAATATCTGCTGGTTTACTTATATGATCCCCCAAATAATTAAAAACTATTTTTCTAAATCAACTTTCGGGCTTAGCCCTTATTTTGTTTTAATCGCTCTATTTTTAAATCTTTGTGACAGTACTTCGGCCTGGGCTTTAGATTGGGACTACCCCAGTAAGATCGGCGCTATGACGGCTTTTGGTAAGAACTTAATTTTAATTTTTCAGGTGATTTACTATGCAAAATTTTATAAAAAATAATTTAAATTTTTTAAATCAAGATTGGTTAATCATCGCTGATGGCGAGGCTTTATCTAAAAATAAATTAGAGAAATTAAGTTTCAATAGAAAAATTTTAGTTCTAGATGGCGCTTATAAAATTATTAAAAAATTTAATTTGAATTTTGATTTTTTATTAGGCGATTTGGATTCTGTAGATTTAAAAGATTTAGAAGATTTAAAGATAAAAAATCCAGAAAAAATAATTCACACCCCAGATCAAAATAAGACGGATTTAGATAAGGGTCTGGAATTTATTTTTAATTTTCAGCCTAAAAATATAAGCATTGCGAGTGCGGTGGGCTTAAGGTTGCAACATAGTTTGTATAACTTAAGGGCTTTGAAAAGATATTTTAAGCCGCTTGAGAATTTTCAAGAATTTAAAAAGCTGGATCAGAGTGATTTTAAGGCGTGTCCCTTGAGTATTTTTTCTGAAAAAGAGCAAATTAATTATTATGAAAACACGGAAGTAATGATTGCTGGGTCGCCTGGTCAGAGTATTGGAATCTTGGGTTTTCCAAAGGGTATGGCCAGTAGTGAAGGTTTAAAATACGAGCTGGAAAATTATGTATTGGATTTTGAAAAAAGTAACAGTACGTCGAATAGTTTTGAGAGAGATTGTGTGAAGCTGAAAATTACTGGGGAAGTCTTGGTAATTTTGGAATTTAAAGAAAATTAAAAAGGGTTAAAAAGTGAGCGAAAAAGTTTATTTAGGCGTGGTCGGACAAAATATTAGTTATAGCCGCTCGCCGAAGATTCATAGTGAATTTGCGAAATCTTTAGGTCTGGAAAAACAGATTTTTTATAGCCTGGAAGATGTGGGTGAAAAATTAAGTTTTGAAGAAAAAATTTCAGAGCTAAAACATAGAAATTTTACGGGCTGTAATATCACCGTTCCGTATAAAGAGCGGGCGTTTGAGTTGGCTGATACTTGCAGTGAAAGAGTTAAGAAAGCTGGCGCTGCGAATGTTTTTAAGTTTGATAAAGCTGGAAGAATTTTTGCTGATAATACGGATGGGATTGGTTTAGTCAGGGATTTAAAAATTAATTTAAATTTCGAATTAAAAAATAAAAATATTTTAATCTGCGGCGCGGGTGGTGCAGTGCGAGGAATCTTGGGCAGTTTGATTCAAGAGATGCAAGGTCTGGGAAAGATAGTGATTGTGAATAGAAGTATTGGGAAAGCCCAAGAATTAATAAAAATTTTTAAGAAAGATTTTGAAAATATCTGGGCCAGTAGTTATGAAAATTTAGTAAGCCCAGAATTTAATAATTTAATTTTTGATCTGGTGATTGATGGGACGTCGCTTAGAAATAAAGATAAAAATATAAATTTAAATTTGCCTATTCCTGAAAATTTAAAATTAAATAAAAACAGTCTGGTCTATGACCTGAAATATTGTGCTGAGAGTGAGACTGAAACTGGTTTTATGGCCTGGGGAAAAAATCAGGGGGCGGGGAAAGTCTCAGATGGTTTAGGCATGTTAGTCGAACAGGCGGCGGAGTCTTTTAAAATTTGGACGGGATTGATGCCTAAGACGAGGGCGGTGATTGAGGGCTTGAGAGTGAGGAATGTGTTGTGAGATTTTAAAAGATCTGGCGGCGCTTAAAAGTTTCATCGGCGCCAGATCGTTATTGATGAAAAAGATCTGGCGGCGTATAATTGCTATATTAAAAATAATTAATTGAATTATATGAAAAAAATAATTTCAAGAGAGCTGGAATTAGATTTATTTAAAAAAATAATATCATCTGATAAAGCGGAGTTCTTGGCTGTTTATGGTCGGAGAAGGGTTGGAAAGACTTATATTATTCGCGAATTTTTTTCAGAGAAGTCGCTCTTTTGTGAAGTCACTGGAGTGAAAGGTGAGCCGATGAGTCGGCAGCTTTCGGAGTTTGCCAGTGCTGTCTCTGGTGTTTTTTTTAATCATGTATCGATTGGAACGCCGAATAATTGGCATGAGGCTTTTGATTTGATTTTAAAAACAGTGAGTTCTTGGAATAGAAAAGAGCCGTTTGTTTTATTTTTAGATGAACTGCCTTGGCTTTCCACTTTACACTCGGATTGTTTGAGTGCCTTGGATCATTACTGGAATAAATTTTTTTCGAGAATCCCGCATTTTAAATTAGTTGTTTGCGGCTCTGCCGCCTCGTGGATGCTGGATAAAATTATTAATGCCAAAGGTGGTTTGCATAATAGGCTGACCCAAACTTTGCTTTTGAAACCCTTTGATTTAAGCCAGACCGTTGAATATTTAAAGTATTTAGGAATGCGTTGGTCAGAGAAGCAAGTATTGGCTTTATATATGGTTATGGGAGGTGTTCCATTTTATTTGGATCAATTGAATAAGAAAGAATCTTTGGTTCAAAATATTAATCGATTGTGTTTTTCCGAGGCGGGTTTTCTGCAAATAGAATTTCCAAAGTTATTTGCTTCTCTTTTTGATATGGCGATTGAAAATATGCGCTTTGTTCGAGCGATTGCAGCGCAAAGAAATGGTATTGAGCGAGCACTGTTATTAGAAAAATTGAAATTGCCTTCTGGGGGGAATGCGACAGCTAGATTGGCAGAGCTTGAAGCGGCAGGTTTTATTAAGTCTTATCGGCCTTATGGAAAGACCGTTAGAAATATGTTTTACAGAGTAATCGATGAGTATGTTTTATTTTATTTGCGTTGGATTGAAGGGCCTTTAAGTTCAGGGCATCCCTTTGCAATGGGTTATTGGGATACGAAGCAAAAATCGCCTGATTTTTTAGCGTGGTCTGGTTTAGCTTTTGAGAATATTTGTCTAAAGCATGTCGAAAAAATTAGAGATCAATTGGGTTTGAAGCGTATTGGCTGTCAGTACAGTAGTTGGTCTTACACGCCTGCCAAAAAAAGTACTGAATCTGGGGCGCAGATTGATCTTTTGATCGATCGAGATGATGAAGTGATTACTTTGTGTGAAATAAAATACAGCAGTCAAAAGTATGTTTTAGATAAAACAACCGCTAAAAACTTATTAAAAAAAGTAGAAGTTTTTAAGTCCTTGACTAAAACAACGAAGCAAGTCGAGATGGTTTTAATCAGTACTTTTGGCCTGAAGCCAGGCGTGTGGGTGGATGAAGTCCTAGCGAAAGATATTGACGCTTCGGCTTTGTTTTAACTTTCTGTTTTTTATTTTTTATTTTTTATTTTCTATTGCAATAAGTCACCGCAATCATCAGGAAAATTAATAATAAGAGTGGGTAGATTCCCGCCTGCATCCAGGGGGTTTGATTTTTCATGGCATAAACCTGGCCATTTAAAATGCCTGCTTGATAGGGCGTTAGAAATTTTAAAATTTGTCCCTGGGGCGAAATAATCACCGTCATCCCGCTGTTGGTATCTTGAATTAAATATCTTCCAGTTTCTTTGGCGCGCATTTGGGCCATTTCCAGATGTTGCCAGGCGCCTAAGCTCCTGCCAAACCAAGCGTCATCGCTAATAGAAATGAGAAGATCAGCGCCTTGCATATTTTTTTGAAATTCTAGGGGAAAAGCGGATTCGTAGCAGATGGTGAGGCCCAAAGAGACTGGAGTTGGTTTTGAGTTTTGTTTTGAATTTAAATTTATATTTTGAAGCTGTAATAAATTTTGATTTTCTGGGCCCTTGGAAAAATCAGACATAGGTAGGTTTAATAAATTAGTGAGATTTGAAAAAAAATCAGGCGTGTATTCGCCAAAGGGGACCAGATGTCTTTTTAAATATTGGCCCTGACCCTCGCCTAAGATCAGAGCGCCGTTGTAGGCCAGTGCGTTATCTGGATTATTAAGATTGGGCTGATCAATCGGTAAGCCTAATAAAATACTGGAGTGGTGAGTCAGGGCGTCTTTGTTTAATAAAGTTAAAAAAGGTTCAGCGCTGGATTTAAAAAGCGGCAGCGCATCTTCAGGCCAGATGATTAAATCTATATTTTTATTTTGCTCTAATTGGCTTTGCGTAAGCTGATAGTAAGTCTGAATAATTTGTAATTCTTCGCCCTCGTTCCATTTGAGATTGGGAGAAATATTGCCCTGAATTAGTGCCATAGAAACCGGTTTGCTGGAAATTTCGGTCCAAGATTTATTTTTAATAATCTGAACAAACAGGGTGAGTAAAATTAAGACTAATAAATAAATTAATATCTTGGGTCCTTTGGTTCTAAACACTAAGCTGATTAAACTCGCGGCGATTAAAAGACATAAACTCACGCCGTAGACGCCCCATAAAGGCGCCATGCCGGCATAAGGTGAATTAATGCCTGCATAGCCTAGATCTAACCATGGAAAACCTGTGAAAAGATAAGATCTGAGTAGTTCGCTGATGACCCAGAAAGCGGGAAAAATAAAGAGTGTTTTAAGTAATAAATTGGGTTTGAAAAATTTTTGATAGGCATAGCAAGTCAGGGCAGGATAAAGCGCCAAGTAAAAAATAAAACAGCTTGTAATTAATAAAGATAGAAAAATATTCACGCTGCCGTATTCATGAATGCTGATATAGACCCAAGAGATGCCCACGCCAAAAAAACCTAAGCCAAATAAAAAACCGCGACATAAAGCTCGCATGGGTGAGATAGGCTGGTGATCCAGGGAAAATAACAAGACCGCTAAAGTAATAATGGGAATTGGCCAAAAACCAAAAGGCGAAAATCCCAGTGGGGTGAGTAAGCCTGCGATAAGAACCAAGAGATCTAGGCTTTTATTTTTACCCAGTTTTTCTCTTAGAAATTTCCAAAATTTTGTGTGAATCATAGAGCTCATGACGCAGCAGAATCTAATAATTTCAAATGCACCTGAATAATATGGCGAGTGTCTGCTTGGGTAATTAAAATCTCAAAGGGCGGTAAGTTTAATTTACTGCCTTCTTCTGGAACATGGCCCAGGGACATTAAAATTAAGCCGCCTAAAGTATCTATTCTTTCATCGCTAAAACTAGTTTTAAAAAATTGATTAAGTTCTTCTATGGGGGTCAAAGCATTCACTTCGAACCATTGCTGACCTAAATGATTCTCTAGGGGTTTAATTAAAACATCTTCTTCGCAGTCAAATTCATCTTCGATCTCACCGACGATTTGCTCTAAGACGTCTTCAATGGTCACCAAGCCACTGACACTGCCGTATTCATCGACGACAACGGCCAGATGATTGCGGCTTAAGCGAAATTCTTTGAGTAAAGAATCCAGTCTTTTAGATTCTGGAATAAACACGGCCGGTCTTAACATCGAGCTTTGAATTTTTAAGTGGGGAAAGTCCGGGCTTAAGGTAAATTTGATTAAATCTTTGGCTAATAATATGCCCATGACTTCGTCTTTATTTTCATCGTTGACGACAGGGAATCTGGAGTGTGTGGATTCGATAATTTCTGGCAGCGTATCGACCAAGAGAGTGTTTAGATTTAAAACAGTCATTTGAGATCTTGGGATCATGATATCTGCGGCGGTCATTTGGGAGACGCTTAGCACGCCCTTCATCATTCGGGCTGCATCTGCGTCGATTAGTTTTTGGAGCTCTGCTTGAGAAATAGCTTCAAAAAAATCTTGGCGATTATGAATCTCAGAGTGATTGAATAATTTTTTCAGCCATTTGATGCCATGAGATCTCTCAGGAGATTTATCAGGAGATTTACCAGAGGATTTTTCTGGATATTTTCCTGAAGATTCTTGATGATTTTTATTAGAAGATTCTTGGCTCATGTTTTTTAAATATTCCGTTTTGTTTTTTTAATTTTTTTAGTAAGGGTTGGGAAGGTTTAACTCTTTTAAGATTTTGATTTCTAGATTTTCCATGATTTCAGCCTCTGAATTTTCTTCATGGTCATAGCCTAAAAGATGGAGAGTTCCATGAATAATCATGTGAGCCAGATGGTCCTGAAATAATTTATGTTGCTCTTGAGCTTCTTTCAAAATAATTTCTGGGCAAATTAAAATATCGCCGAGGGGGATCTCCTCTCTGCCCAATAAGCCTTCGGCCTCTTGGTCTGTCTCTTCCGCAAGGGGAGGGACGATGTCAGAAAAATCTAAACCTGGTGGGAGTTCAAAGGGAAAAGATAAAACATTAGTCGGTTTGTCTTTGTGTCTATAGGTCAAATTTAATTCATGAATTGTTTTTAAATTTACTAGGCCGATATAAATCTCTCTGGATTGTTTTTGATCTAAATGTTGTAAAACATGCCGACACCAGGTTTTCATCTGGGGCTTAGTGGGCATGCAGTGGGGGAGATTTAAAGAAAGTTTGGGGGCGTTATTTTCAATAACTACCTTCATATTTTTCATAAGCTTGGACAATTTTTTGGACGAGAGGATGACGTACGACATCTCGGTTGTCAAACAAAGTAAAGCTAATGCCGGGGACTTCGCCTAAGACATCAATGACATGTCTTAAACCGCAGGTTTTATTTCGGGGTAAATCGATCTGAGTGATATCCCCTGTAATAATCGCCGTCGAATTAAAACCAATGCGCGTTAAAAACATTTTCATTTGTTCAGGGCTGGTATTTTGCGCCTCGTCCAAAATAATAAATGCATCACTGAGTGTTCTGCCGCGCATAAAAGCCAAGGGCGCGACTTCAATGATATTTCTTTCTATCAATTTCATGACTTTCTCGGCGCCGAGTAAATCATATAAAGCGTCGTACATAGGACGAAGATAAGGGTCGACTTTGGCAATTAAATCACCGGGTAAAAATCCTAGATTTTCTCCAGCTTCAACGGCAGGTCGAACTAAAACTATTCTGGAGACTTTGCCTTGTTCTAAGGCCATGGCGGCACAGGCGACAGCGAGATAAGTTTTGCCAGTTCCAGCAGGTCCAATGCCGAAATTAACATCATGAGAAAAGATTCTTTTGAGATATCTAGTTTGATTAGGGCCCTTAGGTTTTACTAAAGCTTTAGATGTTTTAATTTGAATGGACTCTGTATTTTTTAAATAGTCTTCATCTAATTCGACAACGCTTTGGGCGTGGTTTCTTTTCGCTTGTAAATTGGTCATCAATAATTGGGGTTCAATCAGATCGGTTGCAGACATGTAAGTCTCCTCTATGAATGCTTTCGCAAGTTCGACAAGAACAGGGGGGCCAAAAATCTTAAAAGTAAAACCACGATGATTAATATCAACGGCTAAGTGTTGTTCGATGAGATGTAAATGCTCGTCGCATTGTCCGCAGAGATGCTGGAGTTGGTTTTTATTGTGGGGGCTTAATTCAAATTGAATGGTTTGCAATTAAAGAGCCTATTTGTTTTTTATTTAAATTTTTTAGTTTTTAATTTTAAAAATTTTTGGAAGCGGGTAAAGTATAGGGGGATATTTTTTTAAAAAATTTAAAAACCACAAAATATTTTGGACCATGGTTGGGCCATAGTTTGATATTCGTCTCTCCCCCCGCGGGAGAGACAGGACAAGAGGCAAGCCTCTTGGACAGAGAGGGGGGTTAAACCAATTCGCCCCTCAAAGAATTTCTCAGCGCCTCTGTAATTCTCACGGGAATAAATTGGCCCAATAAACTTTCATCGCCAGTAATATGCACTATTCGATTATTTTCAGTTCGGCCTGAAAGATGCGTGGGGTTTTCTTGAGAGATACTATCGACCAAGATGATTTGCGTAGATCCAATCATGGACTGACTAATCCGCATAAAATTTAAATTCAGTCTGTCTTGTAAGATTTTTAAACGTTCTTTTTTTGTTTCCATCGGCGTTAAGTCTTCAAGCTCTGCCGCTGGAGTTCCCGGTCTTGGTGAATAAATAAATGTATAAGACTGGTCAAAGCCAATATCGGCAACCAGATTTAATGTGTCTTCAAAATCTTTATCGGTCTCGCCAGGGAAGCCGACAATAATATCCGTGGATATAGAAATATCGGGGCGGATTTTTTTAAGTTTTCTGATTTTATTTTTATATTCTAAAACCATATGACCACGTTTCATCAGGCTTAAAATTCTGTCCGAGCCACTTTGGACGGGCAGGTGTAATTGATTCGCAAGACTAGGAATCGTCGCATAGGCCTGGATTAAGCTTTCTGAAAATTCGACTGGGTGAGAAGTCATAAATCTTAATCTGCCTATGCCTGGAATCGCACTTAAATAGTGTAATAACAAAGCTAAGTCTGCCGTATTGCCGTCATGCATCTGGCCTAAATAGTGGTTTACATTTTGGCCTAGTAAAGTAATTTCTTTGACGCCTTGGTTTGCCAATGACACACACTCAGCAATGACAGAATCTAAAGGCCGGGAGATTTCTTCGCCCCTGGTGTAGGGCACGACGCAGTAAGAACAATATTTGCTGCAGCCTTCCATGATAGAAACATAGGCTTTCACGCCATCAGCTTTGGGTTCTGGGAGATGATCAAATTTTTCAATCTCTGGAAAAGAGATGTCTACTAGAGGTTTTCTTTTCTCTCTGATTTCTTGAATCATCGGGGCCAATCTATGCAGGGTTTGGGGCCCAATAATTAAATCGACATAGGGCGCGCGTTTTAAAATATTTTGGCCTTCTTGAGAGGCTACACAGCCCGTCACACCAATAATGAGCTTAGGGTTTTTGTTTTTTAGTACGCGATATCTGCCTAGCTGATCAAAGACTTTTTCTTCCGCTTTTTCTCTAATAGAACAGGTGTTTAATAAGACTATCTCAGCGTCTTCAGGATTCTCAGTGGATGTCATATTGAATTCAGCGCTTAGGATATCTCCCATTTTTTGGGAGTCATAAACATTCATTTGGCAGCCATGGGTTTTAATACAATATTTTAAGCTGGGAAGGGTTGGAGCAGTCATGAAGTTAAAGCCTGTATTTTTTTGTAAAAAGAAAGGGGGGTCAAAAAGCAGCGCATCTTATAAAAAATCGGGGCCGGGATCTATGGTTTTGGTAAAGCTTTGGTAAAGCTTCTTAGTGACTACTGTTCAAATCAATAAACAAAATTATCAAGCGGAATTAGAAAGTCGTGGGATAAAAAAGCATTTGAAAATAGCCATCGTATTTTTCGGGAAGAAAGTGCTGATTAAAATTTAAAGTAGATTAAGCCCTGTTATCCAGTGATTTTATAATTGCCATTGCTATGTTCTCCTGAGACTATGTGAGTTTTTTAGTCTGGGATTGGATGTGATCCGTTGAGAGCGAGGGCAGGGAAATGAGTCAGAGTATCACCTATAAGATTCGTCATGGGCAGCCTTCTGAGGCGGATTACCTGACGGCTTTAGTAATGCGCTCGCAAGGCTCTTGGGGGTATCCAGATGCTTGGATGGATCTGTGGCGTGAGCGTTTAACCATTACCTCTGAAATGATGGAAGGCATGGTCACTTTGATTGCAGAAGATCAAGGGGTGATCAAAGGTTTTTGGTGCCGGACACCTGAGTGGAGTGTTGAGAAGCCGACGAGAGGATTTTTCTTTGTTGAGCCAGACGCAATTAGGCAGGGGTGTGGTCGACAATTATTTCAGGCAATGAAAGTAGAGTTGCTCAAGCGCCATGTCGATGCTTTCAGCATCATCGTTGAGCCCAAGGCGGTTCCTTTTTATTTGAAAATGGGCGGCATGAAAATTTCAGAAATTGAATCCAATGTGCCCATTCGAATGCTGCCGGTTATTCATTTTGATTTAACGAAGTGATTTTTCTTTAGTGACTGCAGTGAGGCTCCAACGCCCATAATTTCCCAGGGGATTGCATATGCCCTGCGAGCCACTCAGCGTCAGGTCCGCTGCCGAAATAAATATCACCGCGAACGGGGCCTTTGATCGCACCACCTGTATCTTCGGCGAGTAGTAGATGGTTGAAGTCCACGCCTTTTTGAACACTAGAATTTAAATTCATGGGTAAATAAGTCGACAGCCAAACGGGCGTTCCTAGATTTAAATATTTGGGATCAATCGCCAAAGATCTATAAGGTGTAAGCTGCGTGCCATGGGCCCCAATGGGCTGATCTATATTTTCTAGAACTCTAAAAAAGACAAAAGACGGATTCATGTCCATGATTTTTTGAGCTTGATTGGGGTGAGTTTCCAGCCAAGCTTTAATACTTTGCATAGAAATATTTTGAGGGGTGAGCGCCCCTATTTTTATTAAATAAGCGCCAATGGGAACATATTTTTTACCATTTTGGCCGGCATAGCCCACTAATAATTCTTGATGATTGGGTAATAAAATTTCCCCAGAGCCTTGGATTTGTAAGAAAAAGCTGTCTATCTCTGAGCTCACCCAAGCCAGAATGGGCGTGTTGGGCAAGTAGTGATTATTTAAAATATCTTGGGAAATCTCAGCGCGATTAGGCAAAGACTCATAGTGTCCATGATTTAAAATCTTGTAAGTATTTTTAGTTTCTACAAGACCTGAAGGCTTCCCATAAATCGGAATATCAAAAATAGATGTTTTAGTCAGTGAGCCCTTCATGCTGGGCTCATAGTAGCCCGTGAATAGGCCTGCTGAATTATTTGAGTTGGTTGAATTAGTGATGGGGACTGCTTGAAAATATTTATCTAAAAGCGCGCGAATATTTTGATCTTGTAAGTTTTGACTTGGGAAAATATTACAGTGAATTTGAGAGTTTTGATTAGAGTTTTTATTGGGGGCTGAGCAGCCAGAAATGGCCTGAGGGAGTTCAGCGCAAAATTTCTGCATAGAACTATTTTTAAAACCTGATTTTTTCAAAACTTCACAATTGGCTAATAAGCCGTTGGCCAAGTCACTCTGATGATCCGTATTCCAGCCGGGTAGTTGTGAAAGGGAGAGTGCTTGGGTGCAGCTTGAAGTGCTTGAGTTTTTTGAATTACTGGTGTGGTTGGCATAAGACCAGTGGGCTATTAAACCCAAAAGAATGATTAAAAAAAATCGCACTGAAAATCTCTCGCTCTTTAATTTTTACTGATTTCACTCATTTTTACCCAGAGAGTGTGCCAAAGAGAGTGGGAGATATCCAGAAAGATCCAAGCTGATCTTAAATAAAAAAACAGTGCATAGATTTAAATAAAAAAAAGATGTGCATCAATAATATTTTCAAATATTTTAAACACCGCTTGAAAGCCAAGAGCCTCTAGATCATTTAGATTTTTATTAGATTATTTTATAGATTTTTAATAAAGAAGAGAGAGAGCTACTCATTGATTCGTCATGTAAAAAATGGTTCTATTCGCAAAAATATAAGATTGATCTCTAAGATTAAAATCATATAAATAATAACAAGACTAGGAGCGCATGGATGCTGATATTAACCAGAAAAGTAGGCGAAGCCGTGATCGTCGGTAATGACGTAAAAATCACAGTGCTTCATGTCAAAGGAAGCCAGATTAGACTTGGAATTGATGCCCCCAGTACCGTCACTGTCCATCGAGAAGAAATTTTCTCTCGCATTCAAAATTCAAACTTATCTCAGGCGGTTCCCATTACATCCAGTCTTTCTCCGAGCCTTGCAGCCCATTCGGCAGTTTTCAGCCCTTTAGGTTCTGTAGAAGCGAAAGAGACCACTTCAACTGAATAAAAATAAATAAAAATAAATAAAAAAGGCAGACCCTCATGGATCTGCCTTTTTGGTGATTTTTAACTGGTCTAAACAGGTGTCTGATCAGAATCAGCGGTAACACCAGCAGCAGCATCCTTAGCAGCAATTGCATTCAGAGTAGATTGCACTGCTAAAGCGCCCCTCGCAGGAGAAGTTGGTCTGCTAGAACTTAAAGCACCAGTTCCAGCGCCAGCTCCAGCTCCAGCCGTAGCAGTGACCGCTTTAGGAGGGATAGAACGTTCGTACTCCGCCCACGACAAAACTTTATGGCGAATGGGTGGTTCTACTTCTGAAGCAGTTTTTGTCTCTTCTTCAGTGTGGGAAGGGGGAGGCGCTTCCGGTAAATCATAATGAGCAAGACAGTCGTCTTGTAAGCCTAGTGAATGAATATTTTTCATGGACGCTATTTCAAATTCATAAAGCAAGGCGGCATATTCATCCGAAGTTTTAAAGGACAAAGTATGGTTATTAGCATATTGCCCTGGATTAGACTCTTGGGGCTTGATCAGCATCCATTCATCATCTCCGCCACTGGTGGCCGCTGCGTTGAGGCCGCGGTCTGTGAGGTGATTTGCCACGGTATAAGCATCATGGCCGGTGTTATTCACAAAGGTAATGCGGGGGTTGCCATAGCCTGATAGCGCTTTTGCAAAACTGGGCCAGCCACAAATATGAAGAGTCATAGGCGGGCCTTGATAATCTCGAATCGCTTGAGCCATGCCGTCAATCGTTTTGCTTTTTATTGTTTCGAGATCATTACCGCAGCCTTTAGGTGGATAGAGGAAAACACCGAGCCCAAAGGGAATAATCACAAGGTTAGAAATTTTTTCTGCATTGCTCACGGTGAGTAATGCGCTCATATTTTTATAGGCACGTGCTTGAAAAATTTCAGGTTCAACTTTTTGGCTTAGACCACGACATTCAGCCCCAACGACGCTGATAATTTTGGTGTATTTAGGCTCAGGACTGGTATCAGTTGAGAACGCAACAGATCCATCAGGCCGGCTTCTTGAATCAAAAATTCTACGAGCATTAAATACATGGACAGCGCCTTCAGAGAAAGAAAGTAAAGGCTTAGCCATCCATGCGCGATAAGCGGCTTCTGACTGCCACCCCAACGCTTCCCAATAAGCAGGATTCAAGGGCAATGAGGGCTGTGTTCGGATATGTTCATACATATAGATACCAATCGCTTGGCTCTTGTCCTTACCAATCCCTGGAAATGTAATAGGGTGAGGGCCCACCTGTATTTCCAATAATTTTTTTACAAAGTTGTGAGGGAGGTCGCTATAAAATCTTAAGTTTTGACTTAAGTGCTCTCTAAATAGTCTAGGGGTCTCGTTAGCTTTCATCACGGCTTGTTTTGTAAAAAGGTTTCTGCCTGGTATTTGACTGACGTCTTTTCCTTGATGGAAAAAGGTGACATCACCTCTACGCTCGTCCTGAGTATGAGAAAACGATGCAATGGCTGCAATGTTGGAATTATCCGAAACCCTGGGTTCAGGGGTTTCTATAGGTAAAAAACTCGGGCGTGTCACGTCAATGTGTTCAGTGATGGGGCGGCTCTGTGTTAATAATAAATTCGCAAGCGCTACTTCAAGTTGGCAAATTTGATCGGCCGCGCCGCCAGCTTTTCTGGGGCTGTTGCCAAGGAGGTCAACCAGGCGTTGTCCTGGTGTTAAACTCATGGCCACTTCTCTTTTCCAGTGACGCCTTAAGCCAAAAAAACCGCCGCGCGGATAAGCGCGTTTTAATCTCTCGATCTCCTGACCCATTTGAGCAATTTGAGCAATTAGAACGTCGGATGATAGGGGTATTACATGTGTATCTTTAGGTTTTCCTGACATGAGATTGACTCCGTTAGTTGGATAGTTGGGTGGGTTTATGAGTAATATAGAATTATTATATAATTTTTTGGTGGAATATAGTTTTTTTAATTACTGTTTTGAACACTGAACCGCCTACCCAAAAGAACATGCCCAATGCTAAACTCGCGCCCTTATTTTGTTGGCCCGGATGGATTGAGTTTCATGTCTTATTTAAAGCCTGTTTTAAAGCCTGTTTGGATTGCATTGTTGAGCGGTCTTCTGGCGCAGGGATTATTTTTGTGGCCTCTTGGTTTAAATGCCGAAGACTTGGTCCAAGTGACTCACGAAGCTCAAAGTAATGCGCCTTTATTTCAAAGCTATAACGCGACGATGCAGGCGGCTCAGCAGGGGTATTACTCAGCCGTCGGTGGCTTGTTTCCCACGATTGCGCTCTCAGCTTCTGGCAATGCAGTGGATTACAGTACGACGGGTTATAACGGCCAGTATCTTTCCAGTGTTGCGGGCGTTTCTCTCACTCAGCCGATTTTTAATTTAAATCTCTGGGGTGTGAGCTTAAATCAGGCGGATACAGCAGATGCTGCCAGAGCGACTTATGAAGCGAATATTCAGAGTTTTTATCTTCTAGTCTCGACGGATTATTTTAATATTTTGCAGGATCAAGATGTCTTAGTGTCTGATAAAGCGGCGGTTGATTTTTATCAGCAGACTTTAAAGCAAACCCAGGAAAAATTTCAGGCGGGTCTAAGTACTATTAAAGATGTAAAGCAAGCTGAAGCTAATTATGATTTAAGCTATGCGACGGAAATTAAGGACCAGTCGCAATTGCAAATAGATATTTCAGAGTTACAGAAATTAACTGGAAAAAGATTAAGTAATCTAGCCTCTCCATCAGATAGTTTTCCATTTAAATCACCCGATCCTCAAGATATTAACTATTGGGTGACCCAGGCTGAATCGAATAATAAAAGTTTAGAAGCGGCTAGATTCCAGGCCCAGGCTGTGAAACAGACCATTACGGAAAATATAGGGAATCAGCTGCCTCAAGTAGATTTTATAGGTACTTATGGGCTCACTAATACCAATGCAACGAATAGTGTTTTGGCCAATCAATTTGGTGGTAAAACAAGCGCGAATACTTGGGTGGTTCAGCTTGTTGCAACTTGGAGTATTTTTGCGGGGACCACGCAATTTGCCAGTACCATGCAAGCGACTCATAACTACGAAGCCCAAACGGATACGGTGTTGCAGACCTATAGAAATATACAAGCGCAAACCCGACAGGATTACCGATCTGTACTTTCAGATATTTCAAAAGTATCTGCTTTGAAACAGGCCGTTCATGCGGATGAATTATCTTTAAAACAATTAGACGAAGAATATAAAGTCGGGACAGAGACTATTGTTAATGTTTTAGATCAGGCCAATCAATTATTTGCAGATCGTAAGGATTATACCCGCGCTGAATACCAGTACATGACGGACTCGTTGACCTTGCAAGAAGATGTCGGTAGCCTTGGCCTCCCTCAAATTACTGCGCTTAACCAATGGCTGACTTCATCCAAGGCCTAGAGCCTACTTGTTTTTTTAGAGTTCGAGATTTAAAAAACCCAGATCAAAATTTGGGTTTTAAAATTTTATCTTTAGTTCAGAAATCAAATTATTTAAATTTTATAGAAAGTTTTTTAGACGCTCAGAGCTCAGAAATAAAAACTTTTTTCACTGATTTAAATTTCTCTCCGGAACCTGGGAAGTTGATTTTAATGCCTGGCTTAACCCTGGGAATTTTGGCTGATCTTAATAAAAATAATTCTGTTCTTGAATCTCTTGCTTTATTTTATGACCAGCTGCCTGCTGGGGATTATGAGATTAGATATTTAGATAAAGATTTAAATAATTTAAGTTCTCAAGATCAGGTTCGTGCTTATGTTGGCTGGGGCCTTCATGCTTATCAATTTAATAGATATAAATTAGATAAAGAACAATTAAATAAAAATTTAAAGCGCTTGAGTTTAAGTCCAGAGATTTATGTAAAAACTATAAATTATTTAAAAGCCCATTATTTAATTCGAGACCTGATTAATACACCAGCAGATCATATGGGGCCGTCTGAATTAGCCGAGGCTGCAAGACAGCTTGCTTTGAATTATCAGGCAAGATTTGAGTGTATTAAAAATCAAGATTTAGAACAAAACTTCCCAGCGATTCATGCCGTTGGCCGAGCATCGGATGATCCGCCCTGTTTAATTAAATTATCTTGGGCGAAAAATAAAGCTCATCCAAAAATTATTTTAGTGGGTAAGGGCGTTTGTTTTGATACAGGGGGCTTAGATTTAAAAGACCCCGAAGGCATGCGTTGGATGAAAAAAGACATGGGTGGTGCCGCTCATGTTTTAGGCCTGGCTGAGTTAATCATGCAGGCTGAATTAAAAATCAATCTCGAAGTTTATATTCCAGCGGTTGAAAACTCGGTGGCTGGGAATGCTTATAGACCGGGCGATGTGGTCTTAACTCGCCAGGGTTTAAATATAGAGATCGGGAATACGGATGCTGAAGGGCGCGTGATTTTATCAGATGCCTTATGTTTAGCCTCTGAACAGAAACCTGATTTGATTATTGACCTCGCGACTTTGACGGGCGCAGCCAGAATAGCCTTAGGTGCAGATTTGCCAGCACTATTTTCTAATAATGATCTGCTGGCCCAAGAGATTTTAGAAATGGGCTTAATCCATGAAGATAATTTATGGCGCATGCCTTTGTATCAGCCTTATAAAGCTTTATTAAAATCCAATATTGCGGATTGGAATAACATTAGTAAAAGCTCTTACGGCGGGGCGATTACGGCGGCTTTGTTTCTAGAAAGTTTTATTGGGGAAAATATTCCCTGGTGTCATATTGATCTGATGGCGTTTAATACGTCGAGTAGAACAGCGAGGCCCGAAGGTGGTGAAGCGATGGGTTTAAGAGCGTTGTTTCATATGCTTGAGAAGCGGTATGGTTGAAAATCTAGAAAAATTTCTGGCTGAAAGTAAATTAAAAAATACCTGTCCTTTATTTGATTGTTTGATGCGTGGGATAGAAAAAGAAAATTTAAGAGTGAGTCCAGACGGTCAGTTGGCTCATACACCGCATCCAAAATCTTTAGGTAAAGCGTTAACACATCCTGTGATTACCACGGACTTTGCGGAAAGTCTGACAGAAATTATGACGCCGCCGCTTCGGGGAAGAGAAAAACTATTTTCTTCTTTGGAGAATATTAGCGCCTATGCCTGGCATCACTTATCTGGAAATAATTCTCTGATTGGAGATTTAAGCCATCAAGAATATTTTTGGCCCATGAGTATGCCTGTCAGTGTGAATCATGAAGATGATATTCCCATTGCGAATTACGGACGAAGTCATATCGGCCAATTTAAAAGTTTGTACAGAGAAGGCCTGGCGCAAAGATATGGTAAAAAAATGCAAATTATTGCAGGAATTCACTATAACTTTTCTTTTCCAGAGATTTTTTTTCAGGGTGTTTTTAAAGATCAAGATAAAACCAAATCAGATGTTTATTTTATTTTGCTCAGAAATTTTTATAAAAACTATTGGATCTTGCCTTATCTATTTGGCGCATCTCCCGCTTGTGATCGAAGTTTTCTAGAAGGTAAAGAAAATAAATTTTTAGACAAATTTCTAGATCATAGTTTGATTGGTGAATATGCAACGTCTTTAAGAATGAGCGATATTGGCTATCAAAATAGCGCTCAAAGTGAGATTTCTATTTCTTTAAATAATGCTCATGAGTATTCGAAAACATTAGGGCAAGCGGTGGATAAGATTCATCCGCCTTATCAATATTTAAATCCACATCTCCAGTTAAATAATCATTTATTACAAATTGAAAATGAATACTACAGTCCTATTAGGCCCAAGCAGCTGACAGAGCCTGGCGAGCGGCCAACCCAAGCGCTATGCCGACGTGGGGTGAGATATATAGAAGTGAGAGTTTTAGATTTAAATCCTTTTACGCCGCTGGGGATTACACCAAGCCAGAGTGCATTTTTAGATGTCTTTTTAACTTACTGTGCTTTGGGGTCTCAAGAATTAATAGAAAAACAAGATTTATTGATTTATAAAAATAATTTTAAAAAAGTAGTGTCTTATGGGCGAGATCCTCATTGTGAATTGGTTTTAGATCAAAAAAATACAAAAATTAAAATTAATTTAAAAGACGCAGCGTATGAGCTCATAGAAAAATTATTACCCTTGGCCAGGATTATGGATACGGGGTCTAGCTTAAATAATAAAGATTATGAGCAGGCGGTTTTATTAGAGTTAGAAAAAATCGATGATGTGAGAAAGACGCCCTCGTACCAGATTTTAAATTTAATGAGAGAAAGAAATTTATCTCATACGGAATTTGGTTTGGTACAAGCCCTGGCCCATCAGGCTTATTTCGAAGAGATTGTTTTAAGTCCTTGTTTGGCGAAACAAATGGATGCCATGACGATTCAGTCTATTAAAGACGAGCAGGCAGAGGTTTTGTTATCTAAAGGAAGCTTTGAAGATTATTTGAAAAATTATTTTGATATGCCGAGAGGGTGTCAGGGTTAAAAATTTTATTTTTTTATTTATAAATTATCGGGAGATAAAAAATGTCAGATTTAGAAGATGTCAAAGATGGTAAAGATTCAAAAGAGTCCTCGGGGCCTATTTTTGGCTCAGGAGCGAGCTCTGTCGAAGATTTAAGTATTGAATATATTGAAAACGGCGTGATGACTGTCAAACAATTAGATAAAGAAGTGTTGTCTAAAGGCGCCTGGTCGACTTTAATTTTTAAATATCAAGATTGGGTGCCGTCTAAGAATGAATACAGTGATGTAAAATTTACGATTCGCAGATATAGAAAGATGGATGGGGTCTATAAACAGCAATCTAAGTTTAATATCTCCAGTGAAGATCAGGCTGTAAAAATTGTTGAGATCTTGTCGAAGTGGGTGAAGTGCTAGTGTCAGTCCCCGCGAAGGCGGGGTTAAATTTTTACTTTTTAAGTAAAGTTCTATGCGTTTTATTTTTTACACTAAATTTTTAAAACAACTTATAAATCTTAAGAAATAACTTGAATATCCCCAAGTGTACTCATGGTAAAGCCGGTTTTAATATTTTTGTTTTTATCTTTATTTTCTGGGACTAGCTCCAGGCTGAAGTTTTGATTAAAATTTTTATTAATATTTTGATTTATATCTTCAGGTCCCAAGGTAATAAATTGATCATGCTCGCCAAAGGCTTTAAGAGAAATAAAAGTATTTTTACTTTCTAGATTAATAATTTTTAAAATCTGATCTTGAGGTCCTGGGGAAATATTATTTTGGGTCTTGGCCTGAATAATTAAAAGCTGGTTCGCGCCGGAAGATTGGCAAGATTTAAAATAATTGGTGGAATTATTTGTAGGGCAGATAAAAATCGTCTCGCCTAAATTGGCTTGGGCTAGGGCGAGTTCTAGGCCTAGATGAATATTTTTAAGATCTTGTTTTAAATGCTCATGGGCCGTCCAAGATTGAATTCCCATGAGCGAAAAAAAAGAAATGATAGAAATAAAAAATAAAGTAAATATAACCTGAATTAAAGAATAACCCTGAGAGCAATTGTTTTGGGCGTAATTATTTTGGAAATAATTATTGTGGCAGGACATAAGTAATAGAGAGAGTCAGGCTGTTATTGCTAAATATTTTGGAGCTGTTCGCTGGGAAATTATTACTATCTTCGCCAAAAATATGGGCGAAATTTAATAAAATATCGGTATTTGAATTAGCAATATAACCGACGCCAATTTCCGCTTTCGGAACATATCTGGTTAACTTATCTCGACCTGTGAAAGCATCCGGTGTTTGGCTGCTTTGGCCAGAAAGATTTTGAGAGACGCGTGCAACACCAGCCTTGCCAATTATATTTAAGCCAATCGGTGTTGTGACCCCCAGATCAAACAGCATGTCGAAATCATATTGTTCAAGATCAGTTTGAACAGAATCCGATGTATTAGTAATTGTGCCTTTATAGATGGCTTTGCCTAAATGATCATAACCCAGTTCAACCCCTACGAATTGATAAGTCGTATCAAAATACAAATAGCCAACAGAGGCGCCCCAAGTGAATTGATATTTTTTATGGGAACTATCCGTCGTATTGGGCAGTGCCTGATCAGGGGTTTTGATTTGTGAGGCGCCGAGATCACCGTTAAGAAAAACGCCATTGTCTAACGTATTCGTATCACTAGCGGCAAAGGCCGAAATGCTAGTGATTAAAGCGAGAGTAATAGACGAAAAAAATAGGTTGGTTTTAATAAATTTTGCTGGGCTCATGAATTTTACTTTTAGATCTCTATGATTGCTGAAAGGGCGCTATGGTATGTTTTAATTTTAAGGCTCGCAATCCAAACATAAGTTCAAATAAGTACCTGCTTGGAAGGTTTTTGCAAAGAAAGTTTGGCTTTGTTTTCGAGTTATATGGCTGGATTAAATTGGGTTAACAAAGCTTTAAGAAAAAATAGATAAGTTAGCGCCCTATTTTTGTAAATAGTTTTGAATAAGTTTTTGAGATAAGAAAAGACTGAATTGAGAAAAAATATAAAAAGTAGATACGAAATTTTTTAAATCTAAGTTAATTAATTTAAGTCTAGTTTTGGTATTTTCTAGTTCGGATATTGATATTGATAAGGACTGTCGATGGCTAACCAGTATTCAGGAAGTTTTGAACACAAAGTGTTTCAAAGATTTGGATTGACCGCAGAAGACTTTTTAAAGCAGTGCGTAAGCGAAGGCTTAAGTTATGCGGAGCTTGAAAAAAAGACCGGATTTACTCGAGGTACCCTCAGAAAATGGGCCACCCGTTTCGAGCTGTCTTTGAATGCAGGCATTGAAGAAAGTAAGACAGATGATTTCTCTAAGTATTTCTCTGATCCTCAAGTCAATATGTATAATTTTCTATCCCGCCGTTGGACGAATGGAATCGCTAAAAAGAAAGCGATGAGGGTTCAGGCCTCTTAGATTGTTTTCATTATTTTTTGATTTTTTTTGGCGCCCATTCGGGTATACTCGCCGGCTTTTAAATGGGGCTTAATAAGGCCCGAAAGCATTGACGGTATTCAAATTTTTATGACAAGTTCTTCTGTTCCCATCTCTGTTCCCATGCATCGCATTCGTAATTTTTCTGTGATTGCTCATATTGATCATGGAAAATCCACTTTATCGGATCGCTTTATTCAAACCTGTGGTGGTTTGTCTGATCGAGAAATGGAAGCCCAAGTCTTAGATTCGATGGATTTGGAGCGTGAGCGGGGGATTACGATTAAAGCCCAATCCGTCGCTTTGAATTATCTTGCTGATGATGGCGAGTTATACCAGCTGAATTTTATTGATACGCCTGGGCATGTGGATTTTACTTATGAAGTCTCACGGTCTTTAGCCGCTTGTGAAGGGGCTTTATTAGTCGTTGATGCCGCGCAAGGCGTCGAAGCCCAGACGGTTGCAAATTGTTATACAGCCATAGAGCAGGGCTTAGAGGTTATTCCCGTTTTAAATAAAATTGATTTGCCCCAAGCTGAACCTGAGCGAGTCTGCGAAGAGATTGAAGATATTATTGGAATCGAAGCGACGGATGCTGTCAGAACCAGTGCGAAGACAGGTTTTGGGGTTCATGAAGTTTTAGAAGAAATTATACGAAGAGTCCCAGCGCCCAAGGGCGATAATAATGGGCCGCTGCAGGCTTTAATTATTGACTCTTGGTTTGATAGCTATCTAGGGGTTGTTTCTCTCGTTCGAATCAAAAGTGGCAGCTTGAAAAAAGGCGAGAAAATTATCGTCATGTCCAGCAAGCAAGAATATAGCGTTGAGAGACTGGGTGTTTTTACCCCTAAAAGACTCGATCGCCAGGAATTATTCTGCGGCGAAGTGGGATTTATCTGCGCGAGTATCAAAGATGTTCATGGTGCGCCTGTTGGGGATACTTTAACTTCTGTTAAACACCCAGCTTCAACTTCTCTACCTGGATTCAAAAAAATTAAGCCCCAAGTCTATGCAGGCTTATTTCCCATTAGTTCGGATGATTTCGAGGCGTTTAGAGTCGCTTTAGATAAATTATCTTTGAATGACTCTTCGTTATTTTTCGAGCCAGAGACTTCCCAGGCTTTAGGTTTTGGTTTTAGATGCGGATTCTTGGGCATGCTTCATATGGAAATTGTTCAAGAAAGATTAGAGCGAGAATATGATTTAGATTTGATTACTTCATCGCCGACGGTCGTGTATGAAGTGGTGAAAAAAGATGGAAGTATTGTCTATGTCGACAATCCATCGAAACTGCCTGATTTGGCGCTTATAGAAGAAATTCGAGAGCCTATTGTCGAAGCCAATATTTTGGTGCCCCAAGAGCACTTAGGGAATGTGATTATTCTCTGCGTTGAAAAACGTGGGGTTCAGAAAAATATGGT
>Ga0214919_10003021_pt1 | contig 25867 bp, 25 predicted proteins | sample LL1503_MetaG_FD_177994 | JGI IMG/M metagenome (GOLD analysis project Ga0214919, IMG submission 177994) | Freshwater microbial communities from Lake Lanier, Atlanta, Georgia, United States - LL-1503 | ecosystem: Environmental > Aquatic > Freshwater > Lake | place: USA: Georgia | collected...
TCGGTACCGGAGATCGAGGGCGCGGCGCGGTAGCGCGCCTGGGTTCTTCCGCTAGCGCTCTTGCAGCTGCGCGAGCAGCAGCTGGTTCAGGTCGGCGGGGACGGGCAGCAGGTGCTGCTCCAGCAGCTCGAGCAGTTGCTTGCGATCCTCGTCCGCGAGCCCGGCCGTCTCCTGCCTGAACTGCCGGGCAAGCCTGCGCTTGTCCGCCTCCGAAAGCCTGGCAAGTTCGATCTGGGCAGCCCGGACGGTCAGCGCCCGGTCGAGGAAGAATTCGATCAGCGTGGCGCGCGTTCCGGCCAGACTCGGGTCGAGCAGCTTGGCATTCAGGCTGTCGAAGATCTCGTCTCGCCGGGACTGGGAGAGGTAGGCAAAGCTTTCGTTGATGACCCGGCGCAGCAGTTCCGGCTCCACCGTGGTGCCGGGATAAGTGGTCGATGGCGTCGGCACGGGGGCCGCTGCGGCATCCCTGGCGGCCTTGTCGTAGGCCGAGGAAGCAATCTGCTTGGCCGCGCTCATCAGGAAAAAGAGCAGCGGATCCGCGCTGGCCGCGGCCGGCCACAGCGACCAGGAAGCCGTGAATAAGAGGAAAGCCGTCCGGCGCAGGGCGGGAGTCATCGCGGTCGGGGAGGGGGTAAATCGAAAACCGGGGGACTGATTCTAGACTTGTCCCGGTGGCCTGCAAGGGGTTTTTGCGCCCGGCGGGAGCCGGGCAGTGGCCTAGTGAGGCTGTTTTTTGACTTTACTTTTTACTTTAGAAGTTGTCGGCTTTCCTTTGACTGGAAAGGATTTATTTGTTATTTTTTTGGAGGTTCGAACCACCGGGGCCGGGGTAGGTGCGGGGCTGGCCATCTGGATCCTGAGTTGCTGCCCCACCGTCAGCCGGCCGATCGGGTTCCAGCGCCGCAAGTCGTCAGGAGTGACCTTGTAGCGCCCGGCGATCGAGATCAGGGTTTCCCCGGCCTTGACCGTATGGACCAGGGTACGAGGCGTCACCACAGGGATCGGCGGCGCGTACATCAGGGGCAGCCGGGCGCCGGTGTCGATCGACGCGCCATTCATCGGGACCACAAGGATCGCAGGCATCCCGCGGGTTCGGGCGTTGATCCCGTTGACCTCCCGGAGTTGCGCCACCTCGACACCAAACCGTTTGGCGATCGCTTCGAGCTTTTCGCCGGCCTTGGGGTGGTAGGCCTGCCAGGACACCATCGCCTTGTTGTCGTATTTCTGCAGGTTGGCGTGGAAGAGCTCCACCTTGTCCGCCGGGAGCACGATCCGGGCGTTGACCGCGGCCGGGATGATCGGGCGGTTGAACGCCGGGTTCAGCGCGAGGAACTCGTCGACCGGCATCTCCGCCAGCTTCGCCGCCAGCCGGATGTCCATGTCGCGCTCCCGCGTGACGGTGGCGAAGTAGGGCTGGTTGGGGATCGGGTCGAGCACGAAGCCGAACGGCGCCGGGTTGGCGACAATGTTCTTCAGCGCCTGGAGCTTGGGCACGTAATACCGGGTTTCCTCCGGCATGCGCAGGCTGGAGTAATCGATCGGCAGACCGGCGGCACGGTTCCGCTCCATGGCCTTGGCCACGGCGTTCTCGCCCCAGTTGTAGGACGCCAGCGCCAGGTGCCAGTCCCCGTTCATCTCGTAGATGTCCTTGAGGTAGTCGAGTGCGGCGGAGGTGGAGGCGACGATGTCGCGCCGGCCGTCGTACCACCAGTTCTGGGCGAGGTCGTAGCGCTTGCCGGTGCCGGGAATGAACTGCCAAAGGCCGGAGGCGTGCGCGCGCGAGTAGGCCATGGGGTTGAACGAGCTCTCCACCATCGGCAGCAGCGCGAGTTCGGTGGGCATGCCGCGCTTCTCGAGCTCCTCGACGATGTGATACAGGTAGCGCCGGCTGCGCTCGAGCGTACGCTTGAGGTATTCGGGGCGCGCCGCGTACCACGCGGTGCGGTCCTGCACGATCGGTCCCTCGAGGTTGGGCATCGAGAAGCCCGCGCGGATGCGCTCCCACAGGTCATCGGGCTGCACCGTGCGATCGACGGTGGCCACGCCGCGCAGCGGCTCCTTGACCACTTGCTTCTCGCCGTCGAAGGGCGGCAGGCGTGTGGCATCGAGGGGCTTGGGATCGGGGACCGCGACGGGAGGCTTCGCGGGCTCAAAGGCCGGCGGCGGCGTGGTGCCGCCCTGGAAGGTAACGCGCGGTTCCTTCTTTGCCACCGGCGCGATCGGTGTGCCCGGGTCCTCGGGAATCGACGCGCATCCGCCGAGCAGGGCGACGGCCAGCGCCCCGATCGCGCGGGCGACACTGCCTTTGACGGAGACCCGCACTAGAACCCGTTCTTCCACTCGCGGATGGCGGTGAACACGCTCAGCGGGTCCGCCATCCGCGAGCCGAGGTACTTGTTCGCGGATTCGATGACTGCAGGCTCGCGGCAGCGCAGGAAGGGGTTGGTCGCTTTTTCGTCACCTAGGCGCGAGGGCAGCGTGGGCAGGCCGCGCTCGCGCAGCGCCTGGTCGCGCTTCTCGCGCGCGGCGAGCGCCGCGTTGGCGGGTTCGACGGCCTTGGCGAACTGCATGTTGGCGAGCGTGTATTCGTGTCCGCAGTAGACGAGCGTCTCGTCAGGCAGGGCAAGCAGCTTGCCGAGCGAGGCGTACATCTGCGCCGGGGTGCCTTCGAACACGCGGCCGCAACCACAGGCGAAGAGCGTGTCGCCACAGAAAAGGGACTCTAAGCCATAATAGGCGATGTGTGCCCGGGTGTGCCCGGGGATGTCGAGCACCGCGAATTCGGCGCCGATTTCCGGGATGCGCACCCGGTTGCCTTCGGACACCGGGTGCGTGAGCGTCGGGATCGGCTCGTTTTTCGGGCCGTAGACCGGACAGGGGTGGGACCGCAGCAGTTCTGCGATCCCGCCGACGTGGTCGGCGTGGTGGTGCGTGGCAAGGATGGCGGCAAGCTGCAGGCCCTCGGCTGCGAGGTAGTCGAGCACGGGCTGCGCTTCACCCGGGTCGACCACCGCAGCGTGCGTGGCGCTACGCAGCGTCCAGATATAGTTGTCCTTGAACGCCTTCAGCGGAACGATATTTGTCATATGCCCATTGTAGCTCCCGCCGTCTCCCCGGCGCTCGCGGATTGGCTCGAAACTCCGCAGGGGCGCTATGTGCTCGACTGGGAACTCGGCCAGATTGACAGCGCCGTCGAGGATGTTTTCGGCTTCCGGGCGGTCCAGGTCGGGCTGCCGGGCATCGATTTCCTGCGCCGCAACCGGATCTCGTACCGGTTTCCGCTGGCCCTCGAACCCGGGGCGACGGTGGTCGCGGACCCGCTGCAGATGCCCATCGCCTCCAACAGCATCGACCTCCTCGTGCTGCCGCACGTTCTGGAGTTCTCCGCCGACCCCCACCACGTGCTGCGCGAGGCCGAGCGGGTGCTGATGCCCGAAGGCCAGGTCGTGATCTCCGGCTTCAACACGCTGTCGCTGTGGGGCCTGAAGCAGTCGCTGTCGCGGCGCGATTCGCAGCGGCCCTGGAACGCCCACATGATCGGGCTCCTGCGCCTCAAGGACTGGCTGCGCCTGCTCGGCTTCGAGATCAACGGCGGCATGTTCGGCTGCTACGCGCCGCCGCTCGCCAGCGACACATGGCTGTCGCGGTTTGCCTTCATGGAGAAGGCGGGCGCCCGCTGGTGGCCGATCGCGGGCGGCGTCTATGTCGTGCGCGCGGTCAAGCGCACGGCGGGCATGCGCCTCGTCACCCCGGCCTGGCGGCGGGAGCGCGTGAAGGCGCGCGCCCTTGCGCCGGTCACCAACTCGAACGGACACGCGAACCAGACCCATGACGCCTGAAGACACAGTTGAGATCTACGCCGACGGCGCCTGCAAGGGCAATCCCGGTCCCGGCGGGTGGGGGGCACTGCTCACCGCCCACGGCAAGAAAAAGGAGCTCTTCGGCGGCGAGCCGCTGACCACCAACAACCGCATGGAGCTGATGGCGGTCATCAGCGCGCTGGAGTCGCTGAAGCGCCATTGCACGGTGGTGCTGTACACCGACTCGCAATACGTCCAGAAGGGCATCTCGGAGTGGATACACTCATGGAAGCGGCGCGGCTGGAAGACGGCCGACAAGAAGCCGGTCAAGAACGAGGACCTCTGGAAGCGGCTGGACGCGGCGACGCAGGGGCATAAAATCGACTGGCGCTGGGTGAAGGGGCATTCGGGCAACCCCGGCAACGAGCGCGCGGACGAACTGGCCAACATGGGCATCGAACAGCCCAGGAGCGATTGAGATGGCATTGCGCCTTGTCGTGCTGGACACCGAGACCACGGGCCTCAGCGCGCGCATGGGCGATCGCGTGGTGGAGATCGGCTGCATCGAGATCCTCGACCGGCACGTGACCGAGAATCGCTTCCACGCCTACCTGAACCCGGGCCGCCCCAGCGACCCGGGCGCCGAAAGGGTTCACGGATTGTCCTCCGAGTTCCTCGCCGACAAGCCGAAATTCGCCGAGATCGGTCGCGATTTCGTCGAGTACGTCCGCGGCGCCGAGCTCATCATCCACAACGCGTCGTTCGATGTGGAGTTCCTCAACCAGGAGCTGCAGCTCGCCAAGCTCGGCAAGCTTTCCGACCATTGCCCCGGCGTGATTGATACGCTGCTTCGCGCGCGGGAGCTGCATCCGGGCAAGAAGAACACGCTGGACGCCCTGTGCGAGCGCTATGGGGTGGACAACTCGCACCGCACGCTGCACGGCGCACTGCTGGACGCGTCGCTGCTGGCCGAGGTGTTCCTCGCGATGTCGCGCGGCCAGGAGAGCCTGATCGTCGAGACCGACTCGCCGCCCACCGTCGGCGGCGGTACCGCCACCTTCGACGCCTCGCAGCTGGCGGTACTGCGCGCGAGCCGCGAGGAGCTGGCCGAGCACGAAAAGATCCTCGCCCAGATCGACAAGGAATCCAAGGGCCGCACGCTGTGGCGCACGCTGAGCGGGGACGGCGCGGACCCATGAAAGTCTGACTTTTATTTAACGAGATCGTCTGCAGGAGCGATTTTCCGGCAAGTCGGCATGTTGATTCTGGAAAAATAAGGAGGAGATCGGCATGGGCAATCCCTATGAGCAGGACCTCGACCGCAACACGGCCAACTATGCGCCGCTGACGCCGCTGACCTTCATCGAGCGCGCGGCCGGCGTCTATCCCGACCGCACGGCCGTGATCCACGGCGCCCAGCGCTACACCTGGAAGGAAACCTTCACGCGCTGCCGGCGCCTTGCCTCGGCGCTGGCCAGGCGCGGCATCGGCCTGGGCGATACCGTCGCCGTGATGCTGCCCAATACGCCGCCGATGTATGAGGCCCATTTTGGCGTGCCGGTCACCGGCGCCGTGCTCAATGCGCTCAACACGCGCCTGGATGCCGAATCCATCGCGTTCATGCTCGACCACGGCGGCGCGAAGCTGTTGATCACTGATCGGGAGTATTCGCCCATCGTCGAGAAGGCGATAGCCCTCGCGAAGAACCGCCCGGTGGTCATCGACGTCGACGACCCGGCCGCGAGCGGCGGCAAGCTGCTGGGCGAGAAGGACTACGAAGCCCTGCTGGCCGAGGGCGATCCCGCGCACCCTTGGGGCGGGGTGGCCGACGAGTGGCAGGCCATTGCGCTCGGCTACACCTCCGGCACCACCGGCAACCCCAAGGGCGTCGTGACCCATCACCGCGGCGCGTACCTCAACGCGCTCGGCAACATCATCACCTGGGCCATGCCCCACCACGCGGTCTACCTGTGGACCCTGCCGATGTTCCACTGCAACGGCTGGTGCTTTCCGTGGACCATCGCGGCCAACGCGGGCACCAACGTCTGCCTGCGCAAGGTCGAGGCCGCGCCGATCCTGAACGCCATCCGCGAGCACCAGGTGAGCCACTACTGCGGCGCACCGATCGTGCACCAGACGCTGATCAACGCGCCGGAAGAGCTGAAGAAGGGCATCCGGCACAAGGTCAGCTGCCTCGTCGCGGGCGCGGCGCCGCCGGCCGCGATCCTCGAGGGGATGGAGCAGATGGGTTTCTCGATCACGCACGTGTACGGGCTGACCGAGGTCTACGGCCCGGCGACCGTCTGCGCCAAGCACGAGTCGTGGGAGGCCCTGCCGCCCGGCGAGCAGGCGCAGTTGAACGGCCGGCAGGGCGTGCGCTATGTGGTGCAGGAAGCCGTCACGGTGATGAACCCCGAGACCATGCAGCCGGTGCCCGCCGATGGCGAAACCATGGGCGAGATCATGTTCCGCGGCAACATCACGATGAAGGGCTACCTCAAGAACCCGGCCGCGACGAAGGAGGCCTTCGGAGGCGGCTGGTTTCATTCGGGCGACCTCGCGGTGATGTACCCCGACGGCTACGTGAAGATCAAGGACCGCTCGAAGGACGTCATCATTTCGGGCGGGGAGAACATCTCGTCCATCGAAGTCGAGGATGTGCTGTACCGGCATCCAGCGGTGATGGCCGCGGCCGTGGTGGCGCAACCCGACCCCAAATGGGGCGAGGCGCCGTGCGCGTTCGTGGAGCTCAAGACGGGAGCGACGGAGGTCATCGAGTTTTGCCGCAAGTACATGGCCGGCTTCAAGGCGCCGAAGAAGGTGGTGTTCGGCCTGCTGCCCAAGACCTCGACCGGCAAGATCCAGAAATTCATGCTGCGCGCGCAGGCCAAGTCCGCGTCCGCGATCGGGTAGGGGAGGCTCCATGAACGCTGTGAATGCACCCCTGCCGCCCGTGCTGCTGCGCGAGGATCGCGAGGGCATCGCAACCCTCACGCTGAACCGGCCCGCGCAGATGAACCTGCTGACCCTCGAGATGCTCGGCGCCCTGCAATCGGCGTTCGATGCGATTGCCGGCGACGCAAGCGTGCGCCTGGTCGTGCTGGCCGGGGCGGGCAAGGGCTTCTGTGCCGGCCACGACCTCAAGGAAATCCAGGGCCTCGGGGACGCAGGCAAGATCGCGAGCCTCTTCGAGACCTGCAACCGGATGATGCTGTCCATCCAGCGCCTGCCGCAGCCGGTGATCGCGCGCGTGCACGGCGCGGCGGCGGCGGCGGGGTGCCAGCTGGTCGCGCAGTGCGACCTAGCGATTGCCTCCGAATCGGCGAAATTCACGACCCCCGGCGTGAACTGGGGGTTCTTCTGCTCTACCCCCGGCGTGCCGATCGGGCGGAACCTCCTGCGCAAGCACGCAATGGAAATGCTTCTGACCGGTGACCTGCTGGACGCCAAAAAGGCGCTGGAATGGGGTCTGGTGAACCGGGTCGTGCCGGCGGACGGCCTCGATGCCGCAGTGCACGAACTGGCTGCGAAGATCGCTGCCAAACCGCCCGCGACGATTGCGGCAGGGAAGGCTGCGTTTTACCGGCAGATGGACCTGGGCGTGGCCCAGGCCTACGAATTGGCCGGCGGCGTCATCGCCGCCAGCTTCGCCCACGCCGAGGGCCGGGAGGGCATGGATGCGTTTATCGGCAAGCGTGTGCCGGACTGGAAAAAGTAGCCGGCAATTGCCTCTGGAAGGGTTGTTTTCCCGCATCGCAACAGGCACACTACGCGCCCAGCCTGGGGGGTTGTTCCCCGCTGTATAAAAAAGAGAACCATGGCAGGAGACATCATCCTCGAGACCCGAGGGTTGACGAAGGAGTTCAAGGGCTTCGTCGCCGTCAATGGGGTCGACCTCAAGGTGAAGCGCGGGACCATCCACGCGCTGATCGGCCCCAATGGCGCGGGCAAGACCACCTTTTTCAACCTGCTGACCAAGTTCCTGCCGCCGACCTCCGGCCAGATCCTGTACAACGGCATCGACATCACGACCGAGAAGCCCGCGCAGACTGCGCGCCGCGGCATCATCCGTTCGTTCCAGATCTCCGCCGTGTTCCCGCACCTCACGGTGCTCGAGAATGTCCGCATCGGCCTGCAGCGCAATATGGGCAACTCGTTCCATTTCTGGAAATCCGAGCGGGTGCTGTCTTCGCTCGACGCGAAGGCGATGGTCCTGCTCGAGTCGGTGGACCTCGGCTCCTTTGCGCAGACGCTCACGGTGGAACTGCCGTACGGCCGCAAGCGCGCGCTGGAAATTGCCACCACGCTCGCGATGGAGCCCGAGCTGATGCTGCTCGACGAGCCCACCGCCGGCATGGGCCACGAGGACGTGGACCGGGTGAAGGACCTGATCAAGAAGGTATCCGTCGGCCGCACCATCCTGATGGTCGAGCACAACATGGGCGTGGTGTCGGGCATCTGCGACACGATCTCGGTCCTGCAGCGCGGCGCCGTGCTGGCCGAAGGGCCGTACGCCGAAGTCTCCAAGAACCCGGGCGTGATCGAAGCCTACATGGGCACGGTGCACTGATGGCGGAGGGTAAAAATGCGGCCCTGTCCATCAGCGGCCTCAACGCCTGGTACGGCGAGTCGCACATCCTGCACGGGGTGGACCTCACGGTGCACCAGGGCGAGGTAGTCACGCTGCTCGGCCGCAACGGCGCAGGGCGCACGACCACGCTCAAATCGATCCTGGGGCTGGTAGGCGAGCGCAAGGGGTCCATCAAGGTCAACGGCGTCGAGACTACCGAGCTTGCCACGCACCAGATCGCGCACCTCGGCATCGGCTACTGCCCCGAGGAACGCGGAATCTTTTCGAGCCTCACCGCGGAAGAGAACCTGCTTCTTCCGCCCGAGGTCCAGAAAGGCGGGCTGTCGGTGGACGAGATCTACGCGATGTTCCCCAATCTGTACGAGCGGCGCGGCAGCCAGGGCACGCGCCTGTCGGGCGGCGAGCAGCAGATGCTTGCGATGGCCCGCATCCTGCGCACGGGCGCCCGGCTGCTCCTGCTCGACGAGATCACCGAAGGCCTCGCCCCGGTGATCGTGCAGACCCTGGGCCGGGTGATCGGCCAGTTGAAGGAGCGCGGATTCACCATCGTGCTCGTGGAACAGAATTTCCGGTTTGCCGCGCCGCTGGCCGACCGGCATTACGTCATGGAGCATGGCCGGATCGCCGAGACTTTCGCGGCGGCCGAGCTGGAGTCCAAGATGGGCATGCTGCACGAGTACCTGGGCGTATGAATTTCAACGGAGGCAGGAAAATGAAACTGAAACTAATGAGCGCAATCGTCGCCGGCGCGTTCGCGCTGGCCGCGCCGGTCGTGGCACAACAGAAAGTGTCGGACGGCGTGGTGAAGATCGGCGTGCTGACCGACATGTCCGGCCTGTATTCGGACCTCGGCGGGCAGGGCTCGGTGGTCGCCGCGCAGATGGCGATCGACGATTTCGGCAAGACCGTGCTCGGCGCGAAGATCGAGGTCGTGTCGGCCGATCACCAGAACAACGCCGAGACGGGCGCCAACCGCGTGCGCGAGTGGTTCGACCGCAACCAGGTCGACATGGTTACCGACGCGCTCAACTCCGCGGTCGGCATCGCCACCGGCAAGGTCGCCAACGAGAAGAAAAAGCTGATCATGAACGTCGGTGCCGCCTCGACCCGCCTGACCAACGAGGACTGCAACCCGCACACGATCCACTACGCCTACGACACCTTCGCGCTGGCCAACGGCACGGGCAAGGCGATCGTGAAGACCGGCGGCGACACCTGGTTCTTCCTGACCGCCGACTACGCGTTCGGCCACTCGCTCGAATCCGACACCGCCAACGTGGTCAAGGCCACCGGCGGCAAGGTCGTCGGGCAGGTGCGCCATCCGCTCAACGCCGCGGACTTCTCCTCGTTCCTGCTGCAGGCGCAAAGTTCCAAGGCCAAGATCGTCGGCCTCGCCAACGCCGGCGGCGACACGATCAACTCGATCAAGGCGGCCAACGAGTTCGGCATCACCAAGAACCAGAGCCTGGCCGGATTGCTGGTGTTCATCACCGACATCCACAGCCTGGGCCTGAACACGGCCCAGGGCATGCTGCTGACCGACGGCTTCTACTGGGACATGGACGACCAGAACCGCGCGTTCGCCAAGCGCTTCTTCGAGAAGATGAAGAAGATGCCCACCATGGTGCACGCGGGCGTCTACTCGGCGACCATGAACTACCTCAAGGCGGTCAAGGCGGCGGGCACGGACGACGCGGTGGCGGTGGTCGCGGCGATGAAGAAGATGGACGTGTCCGACTTCTTCCTGCGCCACGGCAAGCTGCGCGACGACAACCGCATGATCCACGACATGTACCTCATGCAGGTGAAGAAGCAGTCCGAGTCCAAGTACCCCTGGGACTACTACACCCTCAAGGCGACGATCCCCGCGGCGGAGGCTTTCCAGCCGATGTCCGCGTCGCGCTGCCCGATGGTGAAGAAGTAGGTTCAATTGGGACACGCTTTGAAAACTGCGTGCCCATTGAACTGCGCGCGTTGGAACGGACGGAAATCGCCGTTCAACGCGCGCGTTTGCGCGCGTACAGAAAATGACTGAAATTTTCGGCATCCCGCTCCAGGCCTTCCTGTCCCAGCTCCTGCTGGGGCTGGTGAACGGCTCGTTCTACGCCATGCTCAGCCTCGGGCTGGCGGTGATCTTCGGGTTGCTTAACGTGGTGAACTTCGCCCACGGCACTTTCTACATGCTGGGCGCTTTCGGCGCCTGGATGACAATGCAGTACCTCGGCCTCAACTACTGGTTCGCGCTCGTCATCGCGCCGCTGGCGGTCGGAGTCGTCGGTGTGGTCATCGAGAAGACCATGCTGCGCTGGCTCTACAAGCTCGACCACCTTTACGGATTGCTGCTCACGTTCGGCCTCGCGCTGATCCTTGAGGGCCTGTTCCGCCAGCAGTTCGGCGTCTCCGGCCAGCCCTACCAGGTGCCCGACGCGCTGCGTGGCGCCACCAACCTCGGCTTCATGATCCTGCCCATCTACCGCGCGTGGGTCGTGGCCGCGTCGCTGGTGGTGTGCTTCGCCACCTGGTACGTGATCGAGCGCACCAAGCTCGGAGCCTACCTGCGGGCCGGCACCGAGAACGCCGCCCTCACGCAGGCCTTCGGCGTCAACGTCCCGCGCATGGTGACGCTCACCTACGCCTTCGGAGTGGCCCTGGCCGCCTTTGCTGGTGTGCTGGCCTCGCCGATCATCCAGATCAACCCGCTGATGGGCGCCAACATCATCATCGTGGTGTTCGCGGTGGTCGTGATCGGCGGCATGGGCTCGATCCTCGGCTCGATCCTCACGGGCCTCGGCCTCGGGGTGATCGAGGGCCTCACCAAGGTGTTCTACCCGGAAGCCTCCTCGACGGTGGTGTTCGTGATCATGGCGATCGTGCTGCTCGTGCGGCCCGCGGGCCTGTTCGGCAAGGAGAAGTAGGGCGCCATGGAAAACAACAAGAAGCTCCTCTACGGCATCCTGTTCGTCGCCGGCCTCGTGGCCCCGGCGGTGGTGTATCCGATCTTCCTGATGAAGGCGCTGTGTTTTGCGCTTTTCGCCAGCGCCTTCAACCTGCTGCTGGGCTACACGGGGCTCCTGTCGTTCGGTCACGCGATGTTCCTCGGCACCGCGGGCTACGTCTGCGGCTACGCGGTCAAGGTCTGGGGCTTCCCGACCGAGGTCGGCATCCTTGCCGGCGTCGCGGCTTCCGCGGGCCTGGGGTACCTCGTCGGGTCGCTCGCCATCCGCCGCCAGGGCATCTACTTCGCGATGATCACGCTGGCCTTCTCGCAGATGCTGTACTTCATCTACCTGCAGGCGCCGTTCACCGGTGGCGAGGACGGGCTGCAGGGTATCCCGCGGCAGACGCTGCTGGGCCTCGTCAGCCTCGATGACGACATGGCCATGTACTACTTCACCTACGCTATCGTCATCGGCGGCTTCTGGATCATCTACCGCACGATCCACTCGCCGTTCGGCCAGGTGCTCAAGGCCATCCGCGAGAACGAGGCCCGGGCGCTATCCCTCGGCTATGACGTGGACAAATACAAACTGCTCGCATTTGTGCTGTCGTGCGCGCTGTCAGGACTCGCCGGCGCGACCAAGGCTTTGGTGTTCAAGTTCGAGACTTTGACCGACGTGCACTGGTCGATGTCGGGCGAGGCGGTGCTGATGACGTTGCTCGGCGGCATGGGCACGATCCTCGGGCCGACCGTGGGCGCGTTCATCGTCGTCACCCTGCAGAACCAGCTCGCCTTCCTCGAAGGCTGGGTCACCGTGATCACCGGCGTCATCTTCGTGATCTGCGTGCTCCTCTTCCGCCGCGGCGTCGTCGGCGAAATCGCCGCCCGCATCAAGAAGTAGGCCCGTCCTCTGCGAGAATAGGGTCGCATGAAGCACATACGCGCCAACGGGTTGGACTTCGGCTACCTCGAGATGGGCGAGGGCCCGCTTGTCCTCCTGCTGCACGGGTTCCCCGATACGCCAGGGACCTGGGAGCACCAGATACCGGCGCTCGCTGCCGCGGGCTATCGCGCGGTGGCGCCGAGCCTGCGCGGATATCCCCCGACTGAAATCCCGCGCGACGGGTACTACGACAAGGCGACCCTTGCGACCGACGTGGCCGAACTGATCCGCGTCCTCGGCGGCGGGCAGCCTGTACACCTCGTCGGCCAGGACTGGGGCGCGATCATAGGGTATGCAGTGCTTGCGGCTTTTCCCGGGCTGGTTCGCCGCGCGGTGCTGATGGCGGTCCCGCACCCGGCGGAGGCCGACCGGAGCCTGCTCGACCCGAAACACATCCACCGTTCCTTTCACTGGTGGTACTTCCAGATGCACGGCCTGCCGGAAAAGGCGCTTGCCGCAAACGATTTCGCGTTCGTCGACTACCTCTGGGACTACTGGACTGCGCCAGGCCACAAGGATGCGGCGCATATTGCCGGGATCAAGCGCATGCTCGCGGAGCCTGGCGTGCTGGCCTCGACCCTGGGCTACTACAGGGCCATGTTCGACGCGCAGAAGGCTGATCCCCGCCTGCAGGACGTGCGGGCCAGGATGAACGGGCCCATCGGGGTGCCGACGCTTGCGCTCTGCGGCGCCGAAGACCTCAGGGCTGAACTGATGCAGGCGCAGGCGAAGCACTTCACCGGCGAATACCGCTTCGAGCTCGTCCCGGGCGCGGGCCATTTTCCGCAGCGCGAGCGGCCGGCGGAGGTGACGCGGCTCGTGCTGGACTGGCTGGGCTCGCCGCACGAGGGGCTGCAGGCATGAAGAAGTGCGATGTCGTAGTCCTCGGCGCCGGCATCGTCGGCATCTGCGTGGCCCTCCACCTGCAAAAACGCGGCCGTTCGGTCGTGCTGCTCGACCGTCGCGGCGCGGCGGAGGAGACTTCGTTCGGTAATGCGGGCCTCATCCAGCGTGAAGGCGTCTATCCCTACGGGTTTCCCCATGACTACGGCGCGTTGGTGCGCTACGGGATGAACCGGACCATCGACGCGCATTACCACCCGTCCGCGCTGCCCGAACTCGCGCCTTTCCTCTGGAAGTACTGGCACTATTCGCGGCCCGCGCGCCACGCCGAGGTCGCGCGCAAGTACGCGAAGCTGATCGAGCACTGCGTGACCGAGCACGATGCGCTGGCAGAGGAGGCGGGCGCAACGCACTTCATTCAGCGTGGCGGCTGGATGAAGGTTTTCCGCACGAACGCCGAACGCGACCGGCGCCTGGCCGAGGCCGAGCGTTGGAACCGTGAGTTCGGCCTCAACTACCGCGTGCTCGACGCTGCTGCGCTGCAGGCGGCGGAGCCGCATCTCGCGCCTGTGCTTGTGGGCGGACTGAACTGGACCGACCCGACCCGCGTGGACGATCCGCACGGGCTTTCGCTCGGCTACCTTGAACTCTTCAAACGGCTGGGCGGGGAGTTCCTGCAAGGCAATGCCGCGACCCTCGAGGCGCGCAGCGCAGGCGGGTGGACGCTACGTACCGCGCAGGAGCCTGTCGAAGCGGGGCGGGCGGTGATCGCGCTGGGCCCCTGGGCCGGCACGCTCACGCGCATGCTCGGCTACAGCCTGCCTCTGGCAGTGAAGCGCGGCTACCACATGCATTACCGTGCGGCGGGGGAGGCGAAGTTGAACATGCCGGTGCTCGACACCGAGCGCGGCTATTTCCTTGCGCCCATGCGAGCGGGCATCCGGTTGACTACGGGCGCCGAGTTCGCGCGGCGCGACGCAATCCGTACGCCGGTGCAGTTGGGGCGGGCCGAGCCGATCGCGCGGGACCTGTTTCCCCTCGCCGAGCGCCTCGACAAGGAACCCTGGATGGGCTCGCGCCCCTGCACGCCAGACATGTTGCCGGTGATCGGCCCTGCGCCAAAGCACAAGGATCTGTGGTTCGCCTTCGGCCACGCGCACCACGGGCTGACCCTGGGCGCGGTGACCGGGCGGATGATCGCCGAGATGGTGACGGGCGAGACGCCTTTCGTGGATCCCGAGCCTTTCTCAGCCGCGCGGTTCGGGAGCTAGAACGACCTCGGCATCCCGAGCACGTGCTCTCCGACGAACGACAGGATCAGGTTCGTCGAGATCGGCGCTACCTGGTACAGCCGCGTCTCGCGGAACTTTCTCTCCACGTCGTATTCCGCCGCAAAGCCGAACCCGCCGTGCGTCTGCAGGCAGGCGTTGGCCGCTTCCCATGAGGCATCTGCTGCGAGCATCTTGGCCATGTTGGCTTCAGCCCCGCACGGCTTTTTAGCGTCGAACAACGTGCACGCTTTGTAGCGCATGAGGTCAGCAGCCTGGATGTTCACGTAGGCGCGCGCGATCGGGAACTGGATGCCCTGGTTCTGGCCGATGGGGCGGTCGAAAATAATGCGGTCCTTGGAGTAGTTCACCGACTTCTCGGTGAACCAGTAGCCGTCGCCGATGCACTCGGCGGCGATCAGGATACGCTCGGCGTTCAGGCCGTCGAGGATGTACTTGAAGCCCTTGCCCTCTTCGCCGATCAGGTTCTCGACCGGGACCTCGAGGTTGTCGATGAACACGGTGTTGGTCTCGTGGTTCACCATGTTGCGGATCGGCGTGACCTGCAGGGCCTTGCCCCAGTTTGCCTTCACGTCGACGAGGAAGATCGACATGCCGTCGGACTTCTTCTTCACTTCGGCCAGCGGCGTGGTGCGCGCGAGCAGGATCATCAGGTCGGAGTGCTGCAGGCGCGAGGTCCAGACCTTCTGGCCGTTGATGACGTACTTGTCGCCTTTCTTCACGGCGACGGTCTTGATCTTGGTGGTGTCGGTGCCGGCCGTCGGCTCGGTCACGCCCATCGACTGCAGGCGCAGTTCGCCCGATGCGATCTTGGGCAGGTATTTCTTCTTCTGCGCATCCGACCCGTTCCTCAGGATCGTGTTCATGTTGTACATCTGGCCGTGGCAGCAGCCGGCGTTGCCGCCGGTGCGGGTGATCTCTTCCATGATCACCGAGGCTTCCGTGAGGGAGAGGCCCGAGCCACCGTACTCCTCGGGAATCAGCGCAGCCATCCAGCCGGCCTTGGTCAAGGCATCCACGAAGGCCTCGGGGTAGGTACGATCTTCGTCGATCTTCTGCCAGTAGGCGGAATCGAATTCCTTGCACAGGGCCCGCACTGCGTCGCGTACTTCGGGGTGGTTCTGGTCGGTCATGGTCCTTTCCATTTCGGTTTCAGGTGTTCGGAGGCTTCGACTTCGGTCTGCTCATGGGGCTGGCTCAGTCGCCCTTGATGCCGGCGTCCCGGATGACCTTGCCCCAGCGCGCGACCTCGGACTTGATCAGGTCCCCGTACTGTTCCGGCGTACTGGTGCGCGGCTCCACCCCCTGCTTGACGAAGCGGTCTACCGTCTCGGGCATCGCGATTATGTTCTGGATCTCGCCGTTGAGCCGCATGATGATGTCGCGCGGCGTCCCGACCGGCGCGAGCACGCCGAACCAGATCGTTACTTCGAAGCCCGGCAGGCCCGCTTCGGCCACGGTCGGGACATCGGGCGCCAGGGCCGAGCGCTTGCTGCCCGAGGCCGCCAACGCCTTCATGCGTCCCGCCTTCACGTGCTGGATCACGTTGGGCACATTGTCGAACATGACGTCTACCTGGCCGCCGATGAGGTCGGTTACCACGGGTGCGCTGCCCTTGTAGGCGATGTGGGTCATGAAAGTTCCGGTCATCGCCTTGAACAGCTCCATCGACAGGTGGGGCGAAGTGCCGCTGCCCGAGGAGCCGTAGTTGATGCGGCCGGGCCTCTCCTTGGCGTACTTGATGAGTTCCCTCACCGTATTGGGCGGGAACGAAGGATGCGCGACCAGCAGGTTGTCCGACACGCCTGCCAGCGTGATCGGCGCGAAATCCCTGGTGACGTCGAACGAGGTCTTGAACATGCTCTGGACCACCGAGAAGGGCAGCGCAGCAATGAACAGCGTATAGCCGTCTGGCGGCGACTTGGCGGCGGCCTCGGTGCCGATGATCGTGTTACCGCCCGCGCGGTTCTCCACGACGAAGGGCTGGCCGAGGGTCTTGGGCAGTTCCTGCGCGAGGATGCGGGCCAGCGTGTCGTTGAAGCCCCCCGGAGTGAACGGCACGATGATCCGGACCTGCTTGGAGGGCCAGGCCTGGGCGTGCAGGGCAAAGGGCGTCGCGATCAGCGCGGCCGCGAGCAGTGTGCGTAGCGATTTCATGCTGTCTCCTTGGTCGGGCGGCATGGCCGCGGCATGGCCGGCGTGTGCCGGGTTGCCGCATCGGGATTGTTCTTTGTGTCGAGTCCGTATCTTGCCACGGACGGGTGCTTTGGTTCGAAAAGGCTTGACCGGATGGCGCTGCGGGGTTTGCGTCCAGGCCCCGGTCTCAAGTCGTGGAGAGGATGGTGTAGCCGGTGGTGCCGTCCGGGAAGTGGTCGACGGAGGCGGCGGCGCAGGCGCTAAGGAGCGCGCTTGACGCGAGGACCGAGAGGCGAATAAACATATTCATTCCCTACTTCGCCAGCGGCCCCAACCCAGCTTTCGTCATGTAAGGAGCAGCCTCGCTCGAAGCCAAAAACTTCATCAACGCCGCAGCCCCGTCCGCATTGCTGACCTTTGCTCCCACACCGGCGGAGAAGAAGGTGTCCTGCTGGAGCGAAGCCGGTATCGGGCCGACGAACGTCACGCCGGGCACGTTGAGCAGTTCGCTGACCTGCTGGAACCCGATCTCCGCATCCCCGCGGGCGACGACGGCCGCAACAGGCTCCCCGGAAGGCGGGCCCTTGATCTTGCGGCTCTTGGGCATGACCTGAGCGGCGACGCCGAGCTTTTCAAACAGCGTGGTGGAGAGGTAGATCCCGCTGGCGCTGTCGGAGTAGGCGACGGACTTGGCGCCGAGCAGCGCTTGCTTGAACGCGTCCACGCTGCCGATGTCAGGCTTGGCGGCGCCGGTGCGCACGACCATGCCGATCTGCGACCGGGCGAGGTCGACCTTGCTGCCGGGGCGCACGAGGCCCTGGCCCATGAGGTTGTCGATCGATGCGCCGACCATGATGACGACGTCGACGGGCTCGCCGCGCTTCAACCGGTTGGGGATGGCCTCGGGCGAATCGCCCAGAGACGGCCCGCGGATGGTGACGAGCTTCTGTCCGGAGGCCTTCTCGAACGCTGGCGACATCTCGTGGTACGCATGGTAGAAGCCGGCCGAGATCATCACGCGCACGTCGGCGGCCTGCGCCGCGCCGCAAGCGAACAGGGCAAGCGCCGCAAACAGCCGGGCCACCGTGACAAAAGACAGTTTCATTGCAGTCCCCCTTGTTGGACTACTGCTGCGGCAATCCGGCCTGCTTGACGAGCTTGCCGGCCATCTCGCGTTGCACCTTGATGAACGAAGCAAACTGCTCCGGCGTGTTCCCCACCGGCACCAGCCCCATCTCGGCGAGCTTGGCTGCGATCTCGGGCTGCTTCATGGTGCGCACGAGTTCGGCGTTGATCCGGGCCACGATGTCGACAGGTGTCCCGGCGGGGGCGGCGATGCCGTACCAGGTGCCGGACTCGTAGCCCGGCACACCGGCCTCGGCGATCGTCGGCACGTCGGGAAAGAGCTCTGCGCGCTTCGCGGAAGACACACCGATGGCGCGCAGCTTCCCGGCTTTGACGTGCGAGACGAAGGTCACCATGTTGTCGAGCTGGGCCTGGGTCTGGCCGCCGAGGAGGTCGGTGGTGGCGGGCGCGCTGCCCTTGTAAGGCACGTGCAGGGCCTGGATGCCGGCCATGCTGGTGAGCAACTCACCGGCGAGGTGCTGCGCCGTGCCGGAGCCCCCGTTGCCGATCACGAGCTTGCCGGGGTTGGCCTTGCCGTAGTCGACGAATTCCTTTACCGACTTGATCGGCACCGAGGGGTTCACCACCAGCAGCAGCGGCGCGTCCACCAACTGGGTGACGGGCGCGAAGTCGCGGATCGAGTCGTAGCCGAGGCTCTTGTACACATGCGGGTTCACCGACATGAAGCCGTGCGCCACCAGCGTGAGCGTGTAGCCGTCGGGCGCGGCCTTGGCACCCAGTTCGGCGCCGATGTTGCCGCCCGCGCCGGGCTTGTTTTCGGCCACCACCGGCTGGCCCCAGTGCTTCTGCATCTCGCCGCCGAACATCCGCGCGAGTACGTCCGTAGCGCCACCGGGAGCAAACGGCACGATGATCCGCATGGGCTTGGAAGGGAAGGGCTGCGCCTGCGCAAACGGCGCGGCAACAATGGCAGCGAGGCACAAAAGTCCGACTTTCAGTTTTAAAAATCCAGACTGGGAGCCGCTCCCGGGGCAATTGGTGTACCGGTATGAGTACATCATTGCTCTGCCTTGACCCCGGCGACCTGGATCACCTTGGCCCACTTGGCGATCTCGTCGTTGAGAAACTTGCCGGCCGCCTCGGGCGTGCTGCCGACCGTGATGATGCCCATGCCCTCGAGCTTGGGCTTCACATCGGCGGCGTTGACCGCCTTGGCGACCTCGGTGGACAGCCGCGTGACGAGGTCGCGCGGCGTGCCGGCCGGGGCGAGGAACAGCAGCCAGGTCGAGGATTCCATCGGCGGTCCGCCGGCCTCGGCCAGCGTGGGCACTTCGGGGGCGCTGGCGAGGCGCTGCGCGGAGAACATCCCCAGCGCCTTGATCTTGCCGCCCTTGACGTGCGGCATCAGCGAGCTCGGGGTGTCGACGAGGATCTGGATGTTGCCGCTCATCAGGTCCTGCAGCGCGGGCGCCGTGCCTTTGTACGGCACATGAACCATGTCGACGCTGGCGATCTGCTTGAGCCACTCCGTGGTCAGGTGCGCCGCGGCGCCGATGCCGGAGGAGCCGAACGAGATTTTCCCCGGGTTGGCCTTGGCGTAGGCGATCAGCTCCTTCAGGTCCTTGGCGGGCAGCGCGTTGGTTGCCGTCATGATGAGCGGTGCGACCATGGCAAGCGACACCGGCGCGAAGCTTTTCACCGGGTCGAACTGGAGCTTGCCGGCATAGAGCGTGGCGTTGGCCGCGTGCGCGCCGATCACCGTCAGGAACGTGTAGCCGTCCGCCGGCGCGCGGGCGACTTCGCCCGCGCCGATGAGGGAGTTCGCGCCCGGCTTGTTCTCGATCGCGAAGTTCCAACCGGTCTGCTCCTGCACCTTCTGCAGCACGATGCGCGTCCCGTTGTCGGTGATACCGGCGGGCGTGTAGGGCACGACCCAGCGGATGGGCTTGGCCGGCCAGGCCTGCGCGGCGGCCTGGGTGGAAGTCAGTGCGCAGAAAGCGAGGGCCGCAGTGGCGACCCCCAGAGCCTTCAGGGTGTGCAGTTTCATGGTGTCTCCTCTCGTTTTTATGGGGTCATTCTAGACGTAACCCGGCCCCTCGATCGGCGGGTGCTTGATCAGGAACTTCTCGTCCACCTCGAGCCCGAGGCCCGGTTTCTCCAGCGGCCAGACCTTGCCGTCCTTGTCCACCTTGTAGGGCGTGGAGCAGAGCTCGTCGCGGAACTTGTTGGCCTTGGACACATCGCCCTCGAAGTAGCCGCCGTTGTCGATTCCGGCGAGGAAGTGGATGCTGATCGCGTGGTTCATGCCGGTCATCGAGCTGTGCGGGTTGATCGACAGCTTGTAGGCCGAAGCCATGTGCGCGATGCGCAGCGCTTCGGTGAGGCCGCCCGTCTTGGAGAGGTCGGGCTGCAGCACGGTGATCGAGCCGTCTTCGATCACGCGGTTGAACTCGAAGCGGGTGTAGTGGTTCTCGCCGGCGGCCAGCGGCGTGCTGGAAAACGTGGCAGCAAGGGCATAGCTCACGTAGTCGTGCGCGGGGAAGGGTTCCTCGAGCCAGGCCACGTTGAGGTCTTCCATCGCGGGCATCACGGCGCGCGCGTCGTTCACCGAGTAACCGGTGTTGGCGTCGGTCAGGATGGCGATGTCGTCGCCGATGGCTTTCCTCACCGCACGGATGCGCATGAGGTCGTTCTTCGGGTTGTCGCCGATCCGCAGCTTGACCGCCTTGTAGCCGGCCTTGAGGTGGGGCTTCAGTTCGGCGATCAGCTCCTGCGGGGGCTGATAGCCGAGCGACACGCCGCCGGCGTAGGCGGGGATGCCGCGATAGGCGCCGCCGATCAATTTGTAGATCGGCATGCCGGCCGCCTGGCCGCGGATGTCCCAAAGCGCGCAGTCGATGCCGCTCATCGCGAGGCAACATCCGGCACCCATGCCGTGGCTGCCGAGCTGCATCTTGTAGATCTTGCCCCAAACACCAACGACGTCGGAGGCGTCCATGCCCACCACCAGCCGCTTCAGCGTGGTCTCGATCAGCTTTGCCACCGCAGTGTGTGCGCGGCCGTGGTGCGACTCGCCCCAGCCTACCAGGCCGCCCGCAGTCGTCACCTTGACCACCACTGCGTCGCGCTTGATGGCGGTGCCGATGCCGAGTGTGACCTGCGCGCTCTTGGGGACGGGGAAGGACGTGGGGTACGCCTTGATGTCTACGATCTTCAGGTCTTTGGATGCCATGGTTTCCTCTCCGGATTGACTAGGTTTCTGGGGTACTGTCCCGACAGCATGCGCAGCACCTCTTCGGCCGCGAAGCAACTCACGCGGGCGCGCGCTTCGCGCGTGGAGCCTGCAAGATGTGGGGTCAGAGTCGCATTTGGTAGCGATAACAGCGCATGCCCGGGCTCGAGCCGATAGTGCTCGTAGACGTCGAGCATTGCACCGGCGATGACGTTGGCCTGCAGCGCTGCGACCAGCGCCGCCTCATCGATCACGGGACCGCGGCCGACGTTCACGAGGAACGCGGTCTTCTTCATCATCGCGAGGCGCGTGGCGTTCATCAGGTGGCGCGTCTGCGGCGTCAGCGGGCAGGTCAGCACGACGAAGTCGGATTCGGCCAGGAGCTTCTCAAGCGGCACGCCTTCGACGCCGGCCGGCAGCGCGTCGAGCCGCCGCTGGTGGCCGAGCACACGCATGTCGAGGCCCTGGCCGCACATCTTCGCCAGGCGCTTGCCGATGTGGCCGACGCCGACGATGCCGAGCGTCTTGCGGTCGAGCTCCAGCGCGGCCTTGTCCTCGGCGCGGGCGGTGTCCCAGGCTTCGCTGCGCAGCGATCGGTCGATCGAACGGAAGTTGCGCGCGAGCAGCAGGATCGCCATCAGGCAGTACTCCGCCACGGACTGCGCATTGCCGCCGGGGACGTTCGCCACCATCACGCCGCGTTCGCTTGCGGCGGAAAGGTTGACGAGGTCCGTGCCCGAACCGTGCACGCAGACCGCGCGGATGCGCGGCGCGGTGTCGAAGAGGTCGTCGGGCAGCTTGCTGCGGATCAGCAGCGCGTCGACCTCGCGGCTCAGTGCGCGCAAGGTCTCCACGCGTGTGTCCGGCGGGCGGACGACTTCAGCAGACTTTTCCAGCAGCGCGATGCCGGCAGGGTCGATCGGGTCGGTGACGAGGACGCGGTCCATTCAGCGAAGAGGCGGGTTCAGTCGAGCTTGATGTTCGCGGCGCGCACGATGCGGCCCCAGCGTTCGTATTCGGTGCGGTTGAAGGCGGCGAACTGCTCCGGCGTGAATGCTGAAGCTTCCACGCCCAGGCCGGCGAGCTTTTCCTTCATGTCGGGCAGCACCACCAGGCGGACGATCTCGGCGTTCATGCGCGCCACGATGTCCTTCGGCGTGCCGGCCGGCGCCCAGACGCCATACCAGGTCGTGAGGTCGAAGTCGGGCACGCCGGCCTCGATCAGCGTGGGCACGTCGGGCAGCACCGCGAGCCTCTTGGGGCTGGAGGCGCCCAGCGCCTTCAGCTTGCCGCTGCGGATGAAGCTCATCGACGAGGGCAGCGAGTCGAACATCAGCTGCACGTGGCCGCCGACGAGGTCCGCGAGCGCCGGGCCGCTGCCGTTGTAGGGCACGTGCTGCATGTCGATGCCCGTGACCTGCTTGAAGTGTTCGCCGGCGAGGTGCTGCGCGGAGGCGGAACTGGCCGAGGCGAAATTCACCTTGCCGGGGTTGGCCTTCGCCCAGGCGATGAACTCTTTGACATCCTTCGCGGGCTGCATGGGCGGCACCACCATCACCAGCGGCACCACGCCGATCAGCGCGACCGGCGTGAACTCGCGGATCGGGTCGACCAGCGGCTTGGAGTACACGTGCGGGTTGATCACGTGGATCGAGGCGTTGGTGAGGAAGGTGTAGCCGTCGGGCGCGGCCTTGGCCACGTCCGCCGCGCCCATCTGGCCGCTCGCCCCGGGTTTGTTGTCGACGATCACCGGCTGGCCGAGGAGTTCCGGCAGCTTGGTGGCGACCAGCCGCCCCATCACGCCAGTGGGGCCGCCGGGCGGGTAGGGGATCACCATCCGGATCGGCTTCTGCGGCCAGCCTTGGGCCGATGCCAAAATCGGGGTCAGAGTCGATATAAGCAGGACGAGCAGCAGGCGCATGGGGACTTCCTCCGTTACCGCAGTTTCAGGGCGACCTTGCCCAGCGCGCGGCGCGACATCACCGCGTCCTGGGCTTCGACATAGCGCTCGAGCGGGAAGGTCTCGGCCAGCACGGGCGACAGCCGCCCGATGGAGGCCCAGGTGAAAATTTTCTGGTAAGCGGCGCGTACGCGCGGCTCGTGCAGTTCGCGCCCATCGCCGGGCGACCAGCCCACGTAGGTGCCGAAATTGAATCCCAGCACCGAGATGCTCTTGACGAGCAGCACGTTGGCGGGGATCTGCGGGATGGTGCCGGAGGCGAAACCGATCGACACCAGCCGCCCCTCGAGCGCAAGCGAGCGCAGCGCCGCGTCGAAGTGCTCGCCGCCCACCGGGTCGAACACGCACTCCACGCCGCGGCCCTGGGTGGCGGCGCGCACCGCTTCGCGCAGGTCTTCTTGCGAATAGTCGATCGTCACGTCCGCGCCGTGGGCCCTGGCCTGGGCGCACTTGGCCGGGCCGCCCGCGGCGCCGATCACGCGCGCGCCGAGCGCCTTGCCCAGTTCCACCGCCGCAAGGCCCACCGCCCCGGAGGCGCCCAGCACCAGCAGCGTCTCGCCCGGTTGCACGCTGGCGCGCCAGACGAGGCCGCCGTAGGCCGTGCCATAGGAAATGCCGAGGTGCAGCGCGCTGCCGGTGTCGATGCTGTCCGGCAGCTTGTAGACGGTGTGCTCGGTCGCGCAGGCCTCTTCGGCGAACCCGCCCCAGTCGAGCAGCGCGAGCACGCGGTCGCCGGGTTTGCATGCGGTGACGCCGGGCGCGGTCTCGAGCACGGTGCCGGTGACTTCGGTGCCGGGCGTGAAGGGGAGCGGGGGTTTGCGCTGGTACTTGCCCGCGATCCACAGGCTCATCGCAAACGACACGGAGGCATAGTCCACCGCCACGCGCACGCCGCGTGCTGGCAGCGCCGGTGCGGGGATGTCTTCCACCGTGACCGCGGAGTGGTAATCGCCGAACGCCTTGCAGACCAGTGCACGCATCTCTATTGGGCCTGCCTGACCACACCCGCCGCGGCGAGCGCCTGGCACTCCGCCTCGGACACCCCAGCCTCTGCCAGGATCTCGAAGGTGTGCTCACCTGCGCGGGGCGCAGGCCCCATCGGCCAGCCGCTGAGGCCGCCGGGCATGCGCGGCAGCGGCACGGGGCCGTACGGCGGCTGGTCCACGGAGAGAAACGTCCTCATGTGCACGGCCTGCGGCGAAGCGCGAAAGCCGGCGTAGTCCTGCGCCTCGGCGCAGAGCACGTCGGCCTCGGCCAGCACCTTTATCCAGTGCGCCGTGGTCCCGGTGGCGAGCCGCTTGGAGACCTCGAGGTTCACCAGCGGCCCGTTCTTCTGTCGCTCCGCCATCTGCGCCACGCGGGGATCCGTGGCGAGAAACTCGATGTCGAGCACCTTGAGGAGCGAGGCGAACATCGTCTCGTTCATGCTGGTGACGGTGATGTAGCCGTCCGTCGTCTTGAAGATCCCGGCCGGGATCGTCGGCGGAGGCGGTGGCGTGCCGTCGCTCAGCGCAGCGTCGAGGATGGGCGCGGTCTGCAGCGCGGCGCATGCGTCCATCAGCGAAACCTGCACGTGCCGGCCTCGACCGGTGCGCGCGGCCGCAAACAGCGCCGCGCCGGTGGCCTGCGCAGCGTAGACGCCGGTGACCGTGTCCGGCACGAGGAAGGGGATGCGCCGCGGCGTCCCGTCGGCGTCCCGGTTGATGCGCGCAATGCCGGTGAAGGCCTGCAGCACGGAGTCGGTGGCGGGCTTCTTCGCATCCGGGCCGCTGCCGCCAAAGCCCGTGATCGACACGTAGACGAGCTTCGGGTTGTCCTTCGACAGCACGTCATAGCCGAATCCGAGACGCTCGATCACGCCCGGGCGGAAGTTCTGCACGAACACGTCGGCCTGCCGGGCCATCTTCAGGATCAACGCGCGGCCTTCGGGCTTGGTGGCGTCGATGCAGGCGGAGCGCTTGCCCGCGCTGCCCATGATGGCGAGCGACGTCATGCCTTCCTTGCCTCCACCTGCGTTGCGGATCCAGTCGCCCGAAGGTGGTTCGATCTTGGTGACCTCGGCGCCCTGCGCGCCGAGCAGTCCCGCGCAGTAGGGGCCCGCGAGGCCCTGGGAAATGTCGAGGACGCGAAGGCCTGCGTAGGGGAGCGAATCCGTCACACGATGCCTGCGGCTTTGAGCTTTTCCATTTCCGCCGCGGTCTTGCCGAGCAGGCCCTGGTAGACCTCCTCGTTGAAGGACCCGAGCAGCGGCGGGGCGATGCGGTACTCGACCGGCGTCTCCGAAAAGCGCATCGGGCTCGCCACGACAGGTGCGATGCCACCAAGCGCATGCGGCATATCGACGCGGAGCTTGCGATGCTGCACCTGCGGATCCTCGAAGACTTCCTTCATGTTGTTGATCGGGCCGCAGGGGACGGTCGCGGACTCGAGCAGTTCGAGCCATTCATTCTTCGTACGCGTCTTCATGACCTCGGCGATCAGCGGGATCAGCGCCTTGCGGTTGATGATGCGCAGCGAGTTGGTCTTGAACAGGGGATCCTCTGCGATCTCGGGGCGGCCCGCGACTTTCCAGAAGCGCGCGTGCTGGCCGTCGTTGCCTACTGCGAGGATCAGGTGGCCGTCCGAGGTCGCGAAGACTTCGTACGGCACCACCTGCGGGTGCGCGTTGCCCCAGCGCTGCGGAATTACGCCGGAGGCGAGGTAAGACACCACCTGGTTGGCGTTGAAGGCCACCAGCGTGTCGAGCAGCGCGGTGTCGATGTACTGGCCTTGTCCCGTGCGCTCCACATGCGTGATCGCCGCGCTGATCGCGAGGCTCGCGTACATGCCGGTCAGCACATCGGTGATCGCGATGCCGACCTTCATCGGGCCCGCGCCGACCTCGCCGTCGCGCTCGCCGGTGATGCTCATCAGCCCGCCCATGCCTTGGAAGATGAAGTCGTAGCCGGGGCGCGGCGCATAGGGGCCGTCCTGGCCGAAGCCGGTGACCGAGCAGTAGATCAGGCGCGGATTTGTTGCCTTCAGGTCTTCGTACCCCAGGCCGTAGCGC
>Ga0214919_10003023_pt1 | contig 25860 bp, 20 predicted proteins | sample LL1503_MetaG_FD_177994 | JGI IMG/M metagenome (GOLD analysis project Ga0214919, IMG submission 177994) | Freshwater microbial communities from Lake Lanier, Atlanta, Georgia, United States - LL-1503 | ecosystem: Environmental > Aquatic > Freshwater > Lake | place: USA: Georgia | collected...
GGCCTCCACCTCCACCTCAACCGGTGCCTTGGTGGTCACAGGTGGGGTGGGTATCGGTGGCCAAGCCACCGTCGGAAGCATCAGTTCGCCCGGTAGCGGCACCAACTCCCAGCGTTTCGGCGTCAGCGCCTCGACCTCCACGTACCAAGGTGCAACCGCAGTTGGGGCAAGCGCCAGTGTCACTGGAGACTATGGCACGGCCGTAGGCACAAACAGCGCGGCTTCGGGCACGAGTATCGGTATCGGTTACGGAGCTACAGTCACAACCTCTGCCGGAGCTACGGTTGTTGGCTTCAACTCTACCGTTACCTCTGCCGACTACGCAATAGTCATCGGTCAGGCTTCGTCAGCAACCACAGGCGCGGGGAGCACTATCACGATGGGGCGTGCGGTAAGCAACGCCTATGCCTCCTATATCTTCGGATTTGCTGACGCCCCTACCGCTAGCGGGCAGTTGATTTTCAGCGGCGGTGGGCTGGCCAACATCGGTGACGTGTATTTCGGACGCGGTGTCACCAACTCTGCCACAGCACCCGTCACCTTGCAACCCTCGGGGCGCTCAGGCGCGGATTTGGCCGGAAATGCGCTGACGCTGGCGGGCGGCAAGGCGACAGGCAACGCGGCGGGCGGCGCGATCCTGTTTCAGACCAGTGATGCGGGCTCGACGGGCTCCACGTTACAGTCTCTCACGACGAAGATGACATTGTCGTCAGCGGGGAACCTCACCGTCTCCGGCTCCATCACCAGCACCTCCGGTGCCCTGATAGCCAACAGCCTGACCTCCGCCGCAGGCAGCGCGTTGACCCTCGCCACCGGGACATCCGGCACGGCGCTGTCGATTGCGAGTGCGACGAATGCGGTGACGATAACAAGCACAGGCCCCTCGGCTGCCACTCAACCACTATCAGTGTACGGTGGAACCGGCGAAGGGGTGGTGGCAAAGTTCAATAGGGCTGCCAGCTCATCTGAAAAGGCTTTCTATATTGGGAATACTCAGAACACACATTCTGAGCTGTCTAGCGAGGGAGAGGTCTGGCTTAAAGCCGGAGTTACGGCAGATACGCCTTTCAGTTCCGGTACTACGGCGCTGAAAGCGAGTACCACGGCGGTCACAGTACCGATAACAACCTCCAGCACCTCCACCACCACCGGCTCCCTCGTCAATGCGGGGGGATTTGGGAATGCGGGGGCCATCTACGCAGGCAATCTCATCAGCTCAAGCGGCTCACAAGGAGCCTTCCAGATTTGTCGCCGCGATACCAGCGCGTCAGCATGGCTGTGGTATTCGTCGGCAGGGTCGTTGCAGCTTTACGACGCCGTTAATGCAGTGGATACCTTTACGGTTACGCCGGGGGCGCTGTCGGCGGCAGTGGTGGCAGTGAAGGCAACAACAGCTTCATCCAGCGCCACCACAGGTGCCCTGACGGTGGCGGGTGGATTGGGGGTGGCGGGCCGCATCAACGCCGGCGACGGTGTTGTCGCGCTTGGTTACGCCAACAGCACGACTGGTTACGGGATACTCAGCAGCGCCCAGCCTCTCGCATTCACTGCGACTTCAGGCACAAGCACAGCGATGATGCTGATGGATAGTACCACTCAGTCATCCGAGTGGCAGCTTCGATTTGCACGCCAGCGGAGCAGCTCATACACGCTGTCTACTGCGGACTCTGCTGGTGCGATTTCATGGAACACCGTGACGTTCCTGCGCGGACAATCGACCTCTGCTGTAACGGGTGGGTTCAGCACCATTGACCTTTATATCAGTGCCTACAATGCGGCAGGTACTTATGCTAATCGTTTCAAGTTCAGCGCCGAAGGTGATTTGTCTCTGCTTAGCGCGGGCGGCAACATCACGATGGGCAACATCAACACCACCAAGTCCATCTACTTCTCGCAGACCGCGACGGATGCGCGGCTGGAGTCGGATGGTTACGGGTTCTCCGCTATCTGCCGCAACGGGCAGGCTGTCTACTTTTATGCCAACACGGCTTTGATGGCCTATATCGACCACGGTTCGGGGCGCTTTGAGCTGGGCAGAACCAGTTCATCTACCGGATATAGCTCTAACGGGGCATGGCTGACGAATATAGCCGCCAATAACGTCACCTTCACCGATACTAACTCATCTGGTACGGTGGCCTTTCGCAGCCTCGTCACCTTCAATCAGCAAACGATTGCCGCCTCCTCGGCCACCACCTATACGGATACCTCCAACCTGTACCTCGACAACGCCCCCGGTGCTGGAACCAACGTAACGATCACGAATGCTTGGAGCCTGTACTCAGCGGGGCGGGTGAAGATTGCTTCGACAACCGCCTCCACCTCCAGTACCACAGGTGCCTTGGTGGTAAGCGGCGGCGCGGGGTTTGCGAAGGATATTTACGTCCAAGCTATCCGCATTGGTTACGGCTCAGGCGGCGCGGTTTCCAACACTATTGTCGGCGCATTCGACATTAGCGGGGCAGGCAGTGAGAATACGATGATGGGTTACGGTATCGGTGGAAGTCTATCCTCCGGTAACAGTAACACCGTTATTGGCTTCTTCGCTGGTCGCAACATGGCGGCAGGCTCCAGCAACAACGTACTGATTGGTCAACGCGCTGGACTGTCCACTACCGGAGACAGCAACGTGATGCTTGGGCGGTATGCTGGTGGCTACGAAACCGGCTCCAACTCCTTCTACGTAGACAATCAAGACCGCACCAACACGGCGGGCGATAAGGCGGGAGCCCTGCTATACGGTACGTTCAATGCGACGGCGAGCAGTCAGACGCTTACAGTAAACGCCCGGCTGACGACCTCTGCTGGCCACGCCTACAAGGTCTCTGTCCTCACCTCCAACACGACTCTCGACGCCACCTATCATGTCGTGGTCGCAAATAGCGCGACGCCATTCGCCATCACGCTGCCCAGCGGAGCCACGACGGGCCAATCCTTCATGTTGAAGAACAAGGGTTCCGCCACCGTCACGGTGTCCGGCAACGGCTCCAACGTCTTTGGCGCCGCGTCGGCCGCCACTGTCCCGATGCAGTCGGGTGAGTCCTTCATCGCATCGTTTGATGGCACTGTCTGGGTCCTGATCTAACCCCACCGAAATGCGCAATCGGCGCCGCGCGCCACCTCTCTCCAACCCATGTCCTACCAATCCCGCAATCTGTGCATCGTCTGCAACGGGGTCACCATTACCGGCGCGGGCACTCCCGTGGATATACGCACCGTGGCCGTGCCTGCGGGCGTCACGCGCTGGGTGCCCACCCGGATCGCGCTATGGTGCGAAGGGACGGGCGGGTCGTTGGCGGCGGCCACGTTGGGTCTCTGGACGCAGGCGGGCGGCGCGGGAACTAGCCTGCTCAGCGCAGCCAGCGGCATACTGACCAACATGACTACGACGGGTCAGTATCAGGCCTTGACTGTCTCCTCTCCCACCGCCGTCTACACGAGCACCGGCATCACCTTGCGCCAAGACATTCCGGCCGCCGCCAGCGCCACCGGCACGGTGGGTGTTCTCATCTACATCGACAGCTTCGCCTAACGCCGCGCCCTCACCATGAGTCCCGGAAACGACAACAATCTGTATGCGGCGTTCTACCTGTACGTGAACTACCGGTTGCTGCAATACGGCGTGGCCTTCCAGAACATGACAACGCGGCTGTATCCCACGGTGGATCGGTCGTTGCCGTCCGGCTTCCAAGGCTACTCCTCACCGCTCAAAGGCTGGGTCTACGATGGCGGCGTGACGGGCGCCGTGATCATCAACTCAATCTCGGGTGGCGGCTATAGCGCGCCCCTGACGCGCGCGAGCGGGCTGCACTTCGACTACATCAACGGCCGGGTGTTGGTCCCCACCTCGCTGGGCACCAACCTCACGCTGACGGGCACGGCGGCGATGTGCGAAGTGAATACCTACCTCCCCAACGAGACGGAGGACCCGATGATCACACAAGGGAAGTACTTCGTCAATCCGCGCTTCGTGTTCCCGCTCACCACGGGCGCGCCGCCCGGGGTGTACGCAACCCCCGCCATCTTCATCAACTCGCTCGGCAGCAAGAACGAGGCCTTCACGTTCGGCGGTCTCATCCGGACCAAGAACACCTTCAGCATCACGGTGTTTGCTGAGACGAACTACCAGCTGAACACCATCCTCGGCATCTTCCGGGACAGCCGCTATGGGTGCTTCCCTATGACGAACACCATCGAGGTGCCCCTCGACGGCTGGAACGACCTCAAGCAGGGCAGCGGCTTCAACTACGTCACCTTCTGCCAGTCGTGGGGCTTGGCGGGCAATCTGGTCAATATCGACGAGGTGTACACCTCCAAGGTGTCCGACCGGGTCAAGATGAACCCGCAGCTGTTCTGCGGCGTCATCGATATGGATGTCAGCTTCGTGCGTCAGGCCCCCGTCACAACCAACATTTTCGTGTAACGGGTGCCCATCCTCACGCTCCCCAAGGTGTATCTCCCCATGTCTCTCGTCTCTCAGGTCTAAGGTTCATCGTCCTCCTCCCTCCCCATGCCCAACGTCTACTTCCAAGGTGCCGAGCTGTTTATGTCCTCAGGTGCGTCCGCCACGACGGTCGCGAAGGTGGACCGCGTACAGGACGTAAGCTGGAGCTTTCAGATCCCGCGCGCGCAAACGAGCGTCATCGGGCGCTTCATTCCCTTGGCAGATCAACCGGTCATCAACTACACGCCGACCAGCCTGAGCGTCAGCTACACGAAAGGGAACAAGGATGTAGAGCGCAACCTCGGGCTGCTCAACTCCACCGGAGTCGGCGTCCAGATTGGCCAAGGCACCACGGTCGCCGACTGGGGCGCCCGCTCATTCCAGCAGATGAACGTGCCGACGTACGCGGGCAGTGCGTTAGCCTATGCCGGTCAGTGGGACATCGTGTCGGGCATCCTCAAGTCCTTCTCCTTGCAGGGCTCCGTTGGGGAGGCCGTCAAGGGTTCCTTCTCCGTGGAGGCCCTCGACCTGCGCCAGACCGCCAACGTGACCGCGCGTTCGGTACCCAACTACTCGGGCAACCTGATCAAACCGGCCGGTGTCAGCATCACCGGGATCAACTTCACCGGATTTGGGTTCACGGGTCTCGTTCTCCAGTCGTTCTCGTTCCAGCTGGCCTTTGACCATGCCCAAACCTTCCAGTTGGGCTCATTGTACCCGGAGCGTCGGGTGACCAGCATCGGGGCGTCCCTCCAGCTGGGAGGCTTCATGGAGGGGGCCTCCAACACGTTGACCAGCTTGACGGGCTACAATCTGGGTACTCCCCTCCCGGGTCAGTACGTACTGTCTCTCCAACCCTCGTGTGGGCCGGAACCGGCCACCACCATCACGCTTACCGCCCCCTATTTGACCTCCCAGTCGCTCGGCGCCCAGATTGGCACCTTCAATCAGGTCTCGTTGAGTTTTGCCCTCCCGGTGTCGGTCGTGCCCAATGAGGCCACCAACGGTGGCCCCAATGTCAGCATCACCTAGCCAGAGGTGGTTGACATGCCCTAAAGTGCCGCGCGGCGGGTGTATATCCTGAGACACGTCCTATTCGCGTCTCCATTGCCGACCTGAACCTCTCCTCTCATGGCCAACATCACGGTATTCCAGCAAATTTACAATGTCCTCGGGGTGGCTGTAAGCCCCAGCCCCGCAACGGGATTCATGTATTCTGCTGCCACAGCGGCTCTTCCCTACTCCGGGAACAATCTGCTCCAGTTCATTCCTCGTGTGCAATCGGCGAGCATTTCGCTCTCCATTCCGCGTGAGGACGTGAATCAGTTCGGTCAGCTTGACCGTCTCGACTCCCTGATTGTGTCGCCGCCCGATGTCACCCTCAACATGGACTACCTCCTGTTGGACGGTTATGCCGAGAACCTGCTTGGGTTCGCGGCGTCAGGGCAGCAGTCCTTCGTGTCGGGCTTCATCGACGGTACCCAGAGCGAGAAGAACTACTTCCTCGGTGTGGCGCCTCCCGGTGTTGACCTCATCAAGGCCACGGTCAACCCCAACAACATCAACGTGGTGGCGGTGGGTAACGGCGTTATCTCCAACTACTCCCAGAACCTGTCAGTCGGCCAAATCCCGCGCGCCTCGGTAACCATCCAAGGGACCAACCTCCAAACCTACGTTGGATCCACTGGATTGCAATCCCCCGCCATCGATCCTAACACCGCGCTTCAGGTCGTAGCTCCACGGTTCAACCTCCCGACCATGACCGGTTACACCGGCCTCAACATCGCGAGCGCGCTGCGCCCCGGCGACATCGTGTTGGGTTTCCCGCGCACCGGTTCACTCGGTGACTACACCTCCGGCGTCGGCCAAATCTGGATTCAGTCGTTGGCGTTGTCCGTGCCTATCTCTCTCAATCCGATTCTCCAACTGGGCAATCCTTACCCTGTCTCCCGCCGCATTCAGTTCCCCGTAAACTGCACCCTCACAGTGGATGCGCTGGCAGCCGACGTGGCGGAAGACAACGTGGCGTCCCTGTTCTGCTCGGATGACCCGGTTGACCTCTACTACCAGCTGAAGAACCAGAGCTGCACCCGTAACGGCACGAACGCCATGTTCGTGTGGTTCAATCAGGCCAAACTGACCAACCGTGACTACAGCGCGTCCATCGGTCAGAACAGCACGGTGCGGTTGACCTACAGCAACCAGATTCAGGGTATCAGTCCCTCGTACTTCGGACGAGGAATCGTGGTCTCGGGTGTTTATGGGCAGCAAGTCCCACTGTAACATAAACTGTTGACCTTCAAGACCAACGGATATCACCGTTGGTCTTTTATTTTGACGGAGACGGTACGGAGTGTATAGCCATACATGGACCATACTACCGAACAGTTGATTGTAACACGCTATGCTGCGGGAACTGTCCCTCGCATTATTTCTGAAGAAACGGGATATTCCAAGACCCAAATCCACCGTGTGCTTCGCAAAGCCGGAATTACGAGATCGATTGCGGAGGCCAAACGCATCCTCGCTCTTGACCAGACGTTTTTTGAAAAAATCGACACCGTTACCAAAGCTCAAATTTTGGGGTTTATCGGAGCTGATGGGTGTGTGCGTAGCACCGGATCAGCTATTGCGGTAGCTATCGCAGCGGAGGATATTTCATACCTAGAGTTCATCAAAAACGCCACCGGATATGGGGGCACGATAAAAATCCGTCCTAGTCGCAAAAATAACGAGCAGGATTTGGCCTCCCTTATTCTGTGCTCGGTAAAAATGGTTCAGGACATCTCTCTACTGGGCTGTGGTCCACGTAAAAGTCTAACCCTTCAATTTCCCACTGAAAAACAGGTCCCCAAACATCTGTGGCCCCCATATATGCTTGGGTATTTTGAGGGAGATGGAAGCCTGTCCGAGACTATTAGAACTGGGAGACGAGAAGGATATGCCGATTTTGTGTTCACTATCTGCGGAACAGAACTGTTCTGTTCTCGCTACGCGACAATACTTCACGAAAATTTAGGCGTCTATGCGTCCGTAATGCCTCAAGGGAAAATTTTCACAATACGCATCAATGGCAACCGTCAGATTAAACGCGTAATGGATTGGCTTTACTCTCAATCCCAGTATACTTTGCCACGCAAACGAGCCGCGTATCAACGGTTATGTGAGGCCCTTGATCAATCTGAGGCCGACGCTGCGACGCGGCGAGTCGCTGTACTGGCCAAAGTATCCCATTCGCCTGCCAAGAACAACAATACCCGTGTCACTCATCTCTGCCGAGAGGGGGTCGTTTATCGTATCCGAGGAATCTCTCGGTTTCAGGCGATGGAAAAGCTCTGGGTCTCCAAAAGATGCTGGGAAATGCTTCGGGGTGGTCCAGAGTATAAAGGGTGGATGTTAGCCTCTCCAGAGGCCATTACCTCAGCAGAAGCTACCGGAACCACCAATCTCACCTACGCCGACTGATCCCCGTGGTGCTCTCACCCTCCCAAACAAAAGCCCCGCAGGATTTTCTCCTTGCGGGGCTTCGCGTTTTGGGTGGTACAGTGGGGAGTACCTATCAGCGGAACGAGCCGTTTACAGAAAGCTCGGCTCGATCAGAATGGAGGGGCGAGAGGGTCACCTTCATCGCCGCCCTGCGCGGGTTCCTCGTGCGCGGCGGCACTTGTGCCCACGGTGTTTCCGGAGGTCGCGGCACCGGCCGGATTAGCGGCCTTGACAATCTTGCTCAGCTCCTCCATCTGGGCAGTCCAGAAAGCGATCATCGCCGTCTTGTCGCTGTGCACGTCCTTGCCGACCTGAATCTTCGGGATCTTCGGCAGTTCCTCGTTCTTGAACTTGCCGTAGATGAGCGAGCCGGTGGGACCCTGCCGGACAGCAGCAGAATTGAATCCCTTGGGTTTGCCGTCCTTCGGCTTGCTTTGGTAGAGACCAATCTCGATGCCGTTGTAGGTCTTGAGGGCAGAGAGGCTGTTCATGATGTTCCAGCCGAGATAGCCGTGGCTGAGCGTCGTGATATACGCCTCGTCCTTGACCTTGTCCACGAAGGTCGCGGACACGGACTCGATGTCCTTGCCTTCGTACTTGAAGACCTTGTTGCGGATATCCACGAGGTCGCCCCCGAGGAATTTCAGCTGGTCGGCCACGGCTCCACCGGGCACAACCTCGTATTTTTCCCCGACCTTCTGCTTAATCTCGAAGAACGGCTGGGGGAGGTCCTTCTCCTTGATGGAAACGAAGTAGACCTTCGTGTTGGGGCCAAACTGGGTGGCCGATTGCGATGAACGTTGACCGAATGCCATGGTGATGGTAGGTTAGGTACTGTATGGGTAGGTAGCGGTGGTTTATGGGACGGATCGGGAGTGTATACCCATAGGCTACACCCTTCCCCGTCTACCCCTATAGTAGGCGGATTCGGGGGCGGTGTCAACAGCTAAATGACGTTAATCCCTTCTCCCGATGGATGGTGGCCCGCACAAGAGCCGCGCGCAGCGGCGCCCGTCACGCTGGCCGACACGGCTTTCCCGGTAGAGAAAAGTGCGTATTTTCAGTTCCATCAGGCCGAACGCGGCGCTCTGGCTGTGCACAAGTGGCTGTTGAGTGAAGCGGCCGGGCGTGACGTGGGAGAGGCGTTCGCTTCGTGGGACTGGATTATCCGGGGCCACCGGGCACAATGGCTTGCCGCTATGCGGGCCAGTGGACTGGCCCCTTAGCCGTAGTCACTCCTCCCATTCTACCCGAACCCCCTTGGTCTTGAGTTTCCGGATGGCCTCCTCGCGTGCCTGCTGGGGGTGCTTTTTTCCTTTGCGCTTCTTAGAGTATTCGCGGTAAAAGCTCTCCTTGATTGGGTCGATCCCACCTTCTTTTGCGGCACGGCGGTCACCCATCTCGGCAGATCTCTCCCAGAGGGCGCCTAGAGAGTCGCGCTTATTGGTGGCCTTCACGAAATCCTTGCCAGAAAACGGGTCAATATTGACGGTGTCCACCCCCATCTGGGGCTTGGTGAAGGCACGCTTCCACTTGACCCCCGTGTCAGGATCCTCAATCACGGTGCCCACCGAAGGGGCGTCCTTCATGGAGTAGAACCGAAAACAGGTCTGCTTGGGGTTGTTGACGTTGGTGAAGAGGTATTCAGGCATGGGCAGGAAGGGGTGTAGCAGTGTATAAAACGGGGATTTGAGGGCTTATCCCCTATCCAGCTCCCCAAACACGAGAAATTGGTCTCCGTGGGCGGTGATAGACACCAGAGAACGGGCCTTGGCTGCCGCCCATTCCCGTTCAGCTGCCAGCCGCGCGGCGGCTGGGGTGTACTCGGCCTTGATGCGCCGGTCATTGGTGACCCGGGCAAGGTAGTCCGACCGAGGCTCAACCTCAAACGGACGAGGAAACTGTTCAACGGGGCGCGCGCGGCGAGGTGTGGACATAAAGAGGGGGTGTTCTACCGAATAGTCGGCGGAACACCCCCAGAGTGTCAACTCATGTCGTTATCCCGCTTAGACGCGGGCGTCGGTGCGGTAGAACCGGCCGGTGACAGCCGTGAAGTTCCATACGTAGCCACCAGTCAGGGAGGCAACGAGGGAGGTCACAGGAGTCGTACCTTGGTCCCAAATCTGGTCGGCGCCAGCACGCTGAATCGTGACACTGCCCGTCGAAAGGGTCTTGATGGTCAGATCCTTACCGTGGAAGGCCGCTGCGGAGGGCAGCGTGTAGGTGATGGTGTAAGCCGGGAACGCACCGGACAATACGACGAAGGACTCGTTCGCGCCGGAGTACGTGGAGGCTGTCACAGGAGGGATAGCAACGCCCGTGAAGTTGCTCACTGGCAGCCAGCGACCTGTGCTGTTGGTGGCAAAGCCGCCGCCGACCGCGCCGGCTACGAAGGTATAGATACCACCGTTATCGCCGCCCACGATGACTGTGGAGCCTTCCGGAACAGTCGAGATATCAATGGATTGCAGACCAGTGACGGTCGGAACAGCACCGTTCGGGACGGTCGAGATGAGGCAGGTATTAGCAGGCATGGGCAGGTGGGGCTAGTGGGGAAGTGGGTAACGTATGAGGTTGCCCACTCCTATACACCTGCTGCGCGCGGCTTTTGCGCTATCCCTTGAGGTCTCTCAGGAGAATGTCAACTGCTTCGCTGTATCCCAGCTTCTGCAAGGCCAGCCCCGGCGTGTTGATGCCCCCTCGGGCGCGCCGTTCTGCCTCCTCAAACCCCGCGATGATGTCCTCGTCAGCGGCCGTGAAAATATTTCCTTGGTTAAAGAGTCCACCCTGCGCAAAATGCACGCCGTCGGCGGCCGGACGCTTCCCGTTCGGGTTGACCAGCACCGCGTTTTCGTCATTGAGGTAGTCGAGGTAGGCGTGCGCGCGCATTGCGACCGGCCATGCTCCCATAGCGGTAGCGTGGTAGCACGGCAGGTCTCTTCCCTCACCTCCGCTCATGGAGATGACGATTTGGGAGGACTGGAGGGTGACGTTGTAGGTCGCGTTATCCGGGGTCCATGGGAGGAAGTTGATATTGTGGTAGGGCTTCCCTTCCAACGCCTCGCCCACGAAGGCGTTCAGCCGTTCGGGAGACAGAAAGTGGTTGTGAATCGCGCAGTTCAGCCGGTACCCCGGATTATTCCCGTACCGCTTGGCCCACAACCGCAGAACCTGATAGGTGCCCTTGCGCGCCTCGGCCTTGCCGGGCAGCAGGAATTGGATCACCTGTCCGTTGTCGATGGACGGGCGCTGTTCCAGTTGGTGGAAATTATGCGAGTCAAATCCAAGGGGGAGGTACTCCGTGGTGAGCCCGAACTGACTGAACACCCCTTGGCTGAACCGGGAGGTGACGTATATCTTGGCTTGCTGCCTCAGGATGTTCAGCTCCGAGGGGGTCAGCTGATCCAGCTCGTGAAAGGTGAGGAGATGATTGCCTCCATTGGAGTAGCTGTCGAGTGATCCGTTGATATGCCACAACCGAAATGCCTTCCCCTTGCGGTTCCATCGCTGGGGCGCCGCCGCGCGGCAGGCATCCAACCTCTGCTTGAACTCAACGTCGGGAACTTGAGCGGACAGATCGGGGTCCTGCGAGAAAGCGGTGAAGATGGGGGGAAGCTCACCGCGCCGGAACAGCTCGCGCGTCAGGGCATAGGAACAACTCCCGAAGCTCAGGGGATTATAAGGAAGGTCTAGGCAGTAGGGTGATGACATGGGTTGAGATCAGGTGTTGGCGAGGCGGCGCTTCACCGCCCCGATGTTCTTCATGTAGATTTTTCGCGACATCTCGTGGCTCAACCCCATTTTCTGCCCAATCTGGCGCCACGAAAGCGCCTGTTCGCTATGCCGGTACTTGAGGATGATGGGAAACCGCTGGTCCTTGCACTGCGCCGCGAGCGCGGTAACGACCTCCATTTTGAGGTCCCGGTCTGCCTGTTCCACCACCTGACTGTCGGGCGCCTCTGACGCCAACGTGATGGTGGTCCCACCTTCGTTAGACGTGTAGGTGTCACCACCGGTATCGAGGCACACTGGGCCGCCCGGCCCGTAGGTGCCGGCCGTGATGGGGTTCTTCTCGCTCTTCTTGAGGTACTCCTTGCACATGTAGTCGGTGCGGGAGCTAATCCACGTGCTCAGCTTGGTGCCTTTGTCGGGGTTGTAGTCCAGAATGAAGCGGTAGATGTTGAAGAGCTTGTCATCAGCCAAATCGGGCTGCCGGATGATTGCTGGATATACATGCGCATAACGCCCGACCACCCCGAGGTAGATGCCCGTGTTGGCGTTGGCTAGAGCCATCAGTGCATCAGAGTCCTGCTTCTCCTTGACGCGCGCAATCAGCGCGGCCTCGTCTTGGGGTGTGGGGTAGGGTGTAGAGGGAGGCATGTCAGGTGGAAGCGGGTGGCTGCGTGTTTCCGCCAGTGGAGATGGAGGGTACCGTCCAGATGGACGGGTTGGCATTGACCGTAAAGGTCAGAGAGTTCTGTTGACTGGCGGGGGAGCCAGTCAGGAGGACTGGTGCCGGATCGGCCCTTTTGAGCAATACCCTCACCACCAAATCCACAATCAGGTTGGTGGCTGGCGCAGCCAGCAGGGTGAGATGTGACAGCGAGAGGTATCCGGTAACGAGCCACACCAATCCCGTAAACGCGATCCCCGTCCAGATCGTGAAGCAGAACGCGCACGACAGAGGATACGTCAGGTAGCCGGGCAGCGAACGCAGCGCCCAATTGCGCGGCTTGGCAAACAGGTCTGACCGTCCCGCGACGTGGAACAGAGCGTAGACGCTCAGCGCATAGATGAACAGCTCGTCGATCATGGGTGGATGAGAGCCTCCAACCGCTTCGACTCGGCCGTGCGCATCACCCGTTCCAGTTCAGCCTCGCGCAGCTTGCGGCGCAAATGCGCGCGAAAAATCTCTGTATATTCCTGCTCTTCCACATCCTCAAGCAGGCTATGGCATTGGGCAATCTCGCCGTCGAGCTGGGTCAGCTTCCGACAGACCTTGTCGTAATACCAGTATAGGACTCGCAGGGGGAGCGCGCGGAAGAGGCAATTCGGGATAGTCATGGGAGAAGAGGGTTGGGCTTAACTGGCCGGGGCATCCTGACCATCGCCGTTTTCGTCCAATAGTACGTGGCAGATATGGCACAGCCGGGCGATGTCCTCCGCGCTGATGGCCAGCTTGTTAGCCACGTAAGGTTCACTCTCGGAGTTGGGATCCTCCAGAGCCTCCCCAAACCCGTTCACCAAATCCGTGACCATCTCGATGACCATCGGGTTCAGGGTCACCGATTGGCTGTAACTGTTCAGTGGCTGCGTAAGGATGTAGAGGCCCGGCGCGGCCTCTGCGCATATCCCCTGTTTGGTCATATCCTCCAGTGCCAACTTGACGAGCGCCGCTTTGTGTGTGGTCAAAATCTCGGTGACATCCTGTTTGGGCAGCTTCAGGGTGGCCACATCATCTTGGAGACTGAACGTGGACTCGCTCAGGAAGTGCGAGAACAGGTGGTTCTTGATGTCGAGAAGGGTCATCAGCTTGGGAGAGATAGAGGTACGACGGTTATCCTCTATGCTAGGCCGATTGGGGTTGACTGTCAACTGGTTTCGGACAGTCAGATTGCCCGACCCCCGGGCGCGGCGCGGATTGCGCGGGGACACACAAAATTTTTCAACAGAAATTCCGATAACTCTCTAGTTATCCCTCTATAAGTCACCACTCTATAGTGATCACTAGGAGGTCGCGGTGCGTGTTGACTCTCAAGAGTGAAAGAGTTAAGGCTTGAGAAGTCAAGAGGGAGCTTTTGACGAGTCGGAATGGGGGCTTTTTCAGAAAAACCGTCAGGTTTTGCAACCCGCAGGGTTGCAGCCTGCGCGGCAGCGCTCCATTTGAGCCATAGCTGTCACTATCCCTGTTCAGACCCTAGAGTTTTAAGGACTAGGCGAACAGGGCGTGACGGAGCCCAAAGGAAGCCGGGAGGTTCTTACGTTCCGGTCTGTTTTACTAGCTTGTCGATTCCTTTCGACCTTAAAGGTCATGGAGAGCCGGGATCGGGCGGTTAAAGCGCGACACCGTTTCAATACAGTTTCTCTCCATTACTATCCCATTGAACACTCCTCCAGAAAACCCAGTAACTTAGGGTAATCGCAGCGCCGAAGGCTAAGGGGCGCGCTGACGGGGTAGAGTGACGATAAAGCCCAATCAGGTCGGTATTACAACCAACCATCCCACCTAAGCGTGACTACTCGGTGGCAGAGAATAGGAATCTATCCTTTGTGACTATGGTGGATGACTCGCCCACCACGGGCGGGGCCTGCGATCTCCCGGGGCCAAAAGATTGTAACGGCTATCTGGGGCGGGATGCCCAGATGGCGGGAAAAGAACGTGAGACGTGGCCTTGTAAAACCATGACTCTTGGGGTATCATAGGCCGATTGACCCCTCGTTGTCAACTCCTTTTTCGGCTTGACATCAGGCGCGCAACCAACGTAGGATACTTCCCTATACACCCATGGCCTTTGGCACCACTTCCCGTCACGAGAAAAGTTCACCCGTTTCTGCGCCGCGTCCGGCGTCCGGGAGCACCATTCCAACAGTACGGCAAACCAAGGTGACGCGCCTTGGAGCGGCGTGGGAAAGTCACGCGGCCTCATTGGGTCTAACCTCTTCGCAGCAACGATTTGCGAAGACCTTCTTTGCGGGTCACAATACCTTCCTATCCGGTGAAGCCGGAACGGGTAAGTCCTATCTGACGCAGGCGCTGATTGCGTTTCTGATCAAGCACAGCGTCAACGTGGGCGTCTGCGGAACGACAGGTGTGGCATCGTTTCTGATTGGCGGCCAAACCTTGAACTCGTTCTGTGGCGTGGGGCTAGCAGATGAACCGGTCTCTAATCTGATCTCAAAGGTCATGAAGAATGGCAAGGCGAAGGCGCGCATCAAGGCCATCGACGTGCTGTTTCTGGACGAGGTCAGCATGGCCAAGGGGGATTTGTTGGACAAGGTGGAGGCGGTCATCAAGGTAGTACGCTATAGCCGCGAACCGTGGGGTGGCCTCCAGTTATGCTGTATCGGGGATTTGCTCCAACTCGCCCCGGTCTTCCGGGGAGATGAAGAGCCCAAGTTCTCCTTTGAGGCGGAAGCGTGGAAGGGCGCCGACATCCAGACCATCGTGCTTAAGGAGCAGATGCGCCAGCGCGGCGACCCGGTGCTCCTTAAAGTGCTGAATGACATTCGGGTAGGCAACACCTCTAGCCTACCCCTGCTCAGCGCGCGCATTGGCGCGATCTTCCCGGATGACGGGATCGACCCGGTGCGCATCTTCTGCAAGAACGTGGATGTGGACCGCTACAACGCGGAGCGGTTGGCCGCGCTGCCCGGCCAAGCCAAGACCTACCGGTCTCTGGATACGGGTCAACCCTACCACATTGAGGCGTTTGACCGTAACTGTCCGGCCCCTAAGGTGCTTGACCTCAAGGTCGGCGCGCAGGTCATTTGCTTGGTCAATCATGACGTTGCGGCCGGTGTGTGCAATGGATCGGTGGGGGTCATCCAGTCCTTCACGCCCGATGGCGTCATGGTCAAGTTTAAGACGACGACAGCTATGATTGAGCTGAACGAGTGGCAGATGAAGGAGCAGGAGGCCGGGGTGGATGGCAAGGTACGGTTTAAGGTGGTGGCGAGCCGCACCCAGATGCCCCTGAAAATCTGTTATAGCATCACTGCACACCGCGCCCAAGGGCAGACCCTTGACCGCGCCATCGTGGACGTGTCCGAGGCTTTTGGGGAGGGGCAGATTTACTGCGCCCTCAGTCGCGTGAGGGATATGGCCAGCCTATCATTGGCAGCTCCCATTCCGGCGCGCGCTGTGCGGGCGAACGCAAAATGCGTGGCGTTTTATCAGGCCATTGAGGAGGCCGAAGAGAAGCCGTTTAGCTTCTGATCCCGACACTTTCGTCGGGATTCTGTCGGGACTCCTATTCCCCTTATAGCGGCACCGGAGTAAACCCCTTGAAGACCACCTTCACCGTTCCGTCCGCGTTGGTAGCGGCCGGGCGCTGAACATTGCAGATGGGTTCGCTATTCGCGAACTGCGAATGCTGCCCTACGCAGGAGGGTGGGTTGTCTGAGGAGGTACAGTTATCGCACCCATACGGGTAGACACCCACGATGCCGGTATTCTGGAAGCGAGTCGAGTTGGCTATTGACTGCACCTGAATCGCGCCGCCGTTGGCGGTCCAGTCAGGAGCGCTCAGTTCAAAGCCCAGATAGGCATTGGCGCCACAAACGCAGGAGATATCCACGGTTTCCTGTCCGCCCGGCTGGAAGCCGTTATTGATGATGAACTCGGCCAAGCTGACACCCTCGGGCCAATCCGGGCACGGGCAGTTCAGCGGAGGAGTCCCAAACGAGAAGTTGCCATTCAGGCCGAGACCCTCCGGCGCGGCCATCTTGACCGTCACGCCTGCGGGTAGCACAAAAGTGCCCATGAGCGGATACAGCTGGTTGATGGTCAGGTGATCGGTAAGGGTGAGCAGCCCAACGTCTTGGACGCACCCGGGCGTCGCGCCGAGGGTGATATACGTGAGGACTTCGTGATGGGACGTGTTGGAGATTTCGAGGTGAGTCATTTGGGGTGAGGGATAAAGGGGAAGGAGGGAATGCACCTAGCAGCAGTTGCCTAGGTGATACGTCCCTCCGTGATACACCCGTGCCACTCCCCGTTTGCGGAGAAGTCGAGCGACGGGGTTAGCGTAAGGGTCTCAAACGAGTCACCTGTCCGCGCCCATTTGCGCGACTGGGGGAAAAACTCACCCCACTGGTATTTGGCCGCCAATCCATCCGGATCAATGGCGGGCGCAAAGAGCGCGGCGATGCGGCGCCCCGTGGTGGGTGAGTCAAAACTGATCCCGATACGGTAAACTGATTCGCTACTCCAGTTATGAAGCCCGACCCAGCGGGGGTTTAGGTCGGTGAGCTTCATGGGACTAGAGCAGGAACGGCCGCTGGCTCGGGTGCCGCGCGTCTTGCGCCGTGATAACCACAGGCATGCTCGGCGGCGCCTTGGGGCGACGGATAAGTCTCAGCCCCGCCTCTTCGGGCGTCCGGTCAGCCTTGAGGGTGTTCACCTGCTTGTCGGCCCACACAAGGTTCTCGAAAGTATCGCGACCGCCGCGACTGCGGGGTATCACATGGTCAAGGTTGCCGTCGCCGCGCGCGAGCTTGCGCCCTGTGTACTGGCAGATCCCACCATCTCTATCCCGGATGGTTCCAGCTGATACGCGCGCTGTCTTGGTCGGTACCTTGGCGTAGTTCGCACACACCACAACGAGAGGCACTCTGATTTGGCCGCGCCCTGTGTTGATGGCAAGATCACCGTCGCGCACGGGCAGCTGGATCCACTCGTCCCACCCCACCGGGGTGGCATAAGCCAGCACCGACTCACCATTCTCGTCAATCACCGTTTGGTAATCCATCGCATAGCCCGGCTTTTGGCCGCCATTCTCAGAGCACAGAAACGTGATGGCGTCTCTGACGAGGACATGCCCCACGGCGACCCAATGGGAGTTGAGCTTGAGGGTGATTTGCTTGTTCAGGATGTCGCTCACGGGAAAGGGGGAGATGGGCTGTCTGGCGTTGGCGCTAGATGAAGAGTTCTTTTGTGTGATGATTTCACTGACGTGTCAAGCAAAATGGCGGTAGACAGAGAGCATGATTCCCAACGGCTTTCACCGTCCCACTCATTAGCAATGAGGTCCAGCACCCCGACTGGTTTATCTACCGTAAAATGGCGGTAGGCGGAGGGCTTCCACCCCAAGGCACTGTTCATGCCTCTACCCGCTTTCGAGACGGGGCTCCGGTACCCAGAGCTTCACCTACCGTAAAATGGCGGAGAGCAGTGGTCTTGATCCACAGCGGGTTTTAGCCGCCCAATCGCTTTCCAAGCGATGCTATCCCCCAGATAGTTTACTCTCCGAAAAGATGGCGGAAACGGTGAGATTTCAACTCACGACCCGGCAGTCAGCCGAGTGGCAGTTTTCAAGGCTGCTGGCATAAGGCGCTCGCCCACGCTTCCATAAATTGGTTCTCCCGTTGGGAATCGCACCCAAATCCGAGGTTTAGGAAACCCCTATTCTTTCTGTTGAACTACGGGAAAGTGGTGCGCCGGGTGGGATTCGGACCCACACTAAACCTCGGTCGAAACGAGGGTGACTATCCAGTTGCCGACCAGCGCAAAAGTGGCGCGACGTGCAGGGAACGATCCTGCATTGGTAGGCTTAGAAGTCCTCCGCTTGTCCGGTTAGCAGAACGTCGCATAAAATGGCGCCACTGGGAGGGTACGATCCTCCATCTGTACCTTCGCGGGGTACTGTCCTGAATCCAGTTGGACGACAATGGCGTAAAATGGTCAGGTGGCCGGGCTATGCTCCCGGTCCCCCAGCGTCACAAGCTGGTACTCTTCTGAGTGAGCTACGCACCTGATGGAGCCGACTGAGAGTGCTGCCCTCTCTTCCTCAGGTTTACAGGACCCGTGGGCTTGCTGAAGCAATCGGCAAAAAATGGAGGCTCCTGCCGTATTGCAACGGCCTATTTCCCGTGTACGAAACGGGCTCTGCGCTACCTCAGATTAGGAGCCAAGAAATTCGGACCATTGCGGGCGCTACCGCGCTTCTCTTCGTGCATGGTTCCGGGCACTAGCCAGCTGTCTGAGCTGGCACGAAAGGAGGGGTACTGGAAAGTTCTCAGGCCGACTGGGTGAGATAGATTAAAGTGGCAACTGAATATTCAAGTGCAGCTTTAACTTATCCTCCAGACCTTTACCTTCCGTTCGCCCTATAGTTGAATCCAGCGAACCCCCATTGCAGAGGGTATCAGGAGCTTTGTACCCCTATCCCCAAACAGCCTGTATCCGTGTACTTTGGAGGCCATCCGGGCTAGTCCCATATTGCGGGGACGGCATTACTCTTATGCAATCGCTGAAAGTGGTGGCCCCGGCTGCGCAACGATCCAGCACGTCACGCCTATAAAGCGCGCATTCTGCCGATTAAATTACAGGGCCAAAAGATGGTGGCGCAGGTCGGATTCGAGCCGACAGAACCGCGATTTTGAGTCGGGGATGTCTACCAGTTGCATCACTGCGCCAAAGTACCGGTGGTCGGTCCTGCCCCGACACTGATATGCTCTTAAGGCATAGGCCTCTTCTATTGGGCTACACCGGCACAAAATGGTGGGACCAGCGGGGTTCGCACCCGCGTTTCAGCCTTGAGAGGGCTGCGAACTGACTGGCTATTCGATGATCCCAAATTGGTGCGTCCGGCAGGCCACGATCCTGCACGCTTTTTAGGGCTTCCGGGTCTAAGCCGGAAATGTATGCCAATTCCATCACGGACGCAAAATTGGTGCAGAAGAGGAGAGTCGGACTCCTACGCCCTTTCGGGCACGAGCACCTCAAGCTCGCGCGGCTACCATTACGCCACATCTGCAAAATGGAGCCAGCACGGGGACTTGCGCCCCGCTATCTGACTTACCAAGTCAGTGCATCGCTTTCTATGCGTTGCCGGCAAAAATTGGTGCCAACGGTCGGATTCGCGCCGACATCGACCAGCCTTATGAAAGCTGCGTATTTCTGAGTCTACCACGCTGGCAAAGAAATGAGTCACGGGGGTTAGCGGCCCCCATACAACGGAGAGTACAGATTACCCATCCCTCCGATTTCCCATCACTTGACCGGTCGCGGATGGATGCTACCCCATTTGCCCGGGCTGAATGTGACAGTTTAGCAGGTGTGACTCAAAGTGGTGGATCGGGTGGGACTCGCACCCACGGTGGGATTATTCATCCAGCGGCTTAAGAGGCCGAGCCTATCGCTACTCAGGGCACCGATCCGTAAAATTTTCCTGTCACCTAATTCCAGTTCCACACATGGTCACGCACTTCGCGCGGCATCGGGGCGTTGTCTGGATCTTCCACTACGGCGCCCAAGGCGCGGCGCATCTTGGGCTTCCGCCCCTTGGAGAGGTACTCCTTCGCGCGCCTTCCGGGGCGGTTGGGATGCTTACCATCTTGATGAGCAACACGGATTTCCTCTTCGGTGGGAGCACTTCGGACAATGATGTCTCCCATAAACGCCACGTCGGGGCGCTTGGGTGCGATGTCTAGCGACGAACGGCGGCGGGTGCGGCTCATAGTTTTGGAGGAGGTTGAATAGGAGCGTGAGCAAAAGATTGGCAGTCACTGTGGGTGACGATCCCACCTATCCGCTTTCAGAGAGCGGCGCATTCAGCCGGTATGCTAAGTGACAACGAGAAAATTGGCTGAGGCGATTGGGGTCGAGCCAATACGTTTCGGGTCAAAGCCGAACATGCAGAGCCGCTACATCACACCTCAGTGAGAAATGGTGGGATACTAGGGGATCGCACCCTACTGATCCTGCATGTCGAGCAGGTATCGTCCCTAGACGATTCGTATCCCGAAAGATGGCTGCTCTGCTCCGGCTCGGACGGAGGATATCAGGGTAACAACCTGATGTGTTGCCACTACACTACAGAGCAATGGAAAGTGGTGCCCTTATCGCGGGGCGAAGCGGTGGAGTTGCACCACGGGATAGCCAGTTGGACTGTCCCTCAGTCTCCGTCTTTAAGGAGAGTGTCACTGAAGTGGTCCCCACGGCAGGCTTTGCTCCTGCGACCTTCTAGGTGTAGGCTAGTTGCTCTAACTAACTGAGCTACGCGGGGTTGTGAAAGTGGTCTACGCTAAGAGACGTGAAAAGTGTATTTTACCGTGTAAACAAAACACCATGAAACTACTTGTCTCTCTCGATGATCTTAAAGCAGCCTCCTGCCGACAGCTAATTCCTATTGAGTGTAGTTGCTGCGGCACTTCGTTTAACCGACCTAAGAATCAACTGTTGGCGCGCATCAAAACTGGAATGCACACCCCCATGTATTGCGGACGTAGCTGCCTTGGCAATCGCGGACGTAAACCTGTTATAGTGTCTTGTTCTCAATGTGGAATAGAGGTGGCCAAGCCTCTTAGTGCCGTGCAACGAAGCAAGAGACGTGGTCTAGTCAATCATTTCTGTTCCAATAAATGCGCAGGAATCTACGGCGCAGCTCATAAGAAAAAAGGAACACGTCGAGCAAAACTAGAATGTTGGCTTGAAGAGCAGCTCGTTCAGCTCTATCCATCACTCGGCATAGTTTTCAACAAAACAGGTGCCATCCAAGCTGAATTGGACATCTACATTCCGTCGCTGAAACTGGCCTTTGAACTGAATGGGGTGTTCCATTACGAACCAATCTTTGGATCCAATAAATTGTCACAGATACAAAATAAAGACCGCTACAAGCTGCACGCTTGTACCAAAGCCGGTATTGATCTATGTGTCATCGACACGAGTGGGGTTCGATATTTCAAGCCTAAGTCGTCACAGCGATTCTTGGATATTATCACTCGGGTGATTGACGATAGAATGGCGGTTATGACGGGGCTCGCACCCGCTAGTGTTCCAACGTGACAGGTTGGCGGCTCGGCTTCTTTGCCCTCATAACCAAAAAATTCAAGGGAGGCATCTTGTCCGATTAGATCATCCTCGGGAATTTCCCCGAAGAGCGGGGCTCGAACCCGCATTGCCTCCAAAGTGAACAGGTGTCCTAAGGTTGGACGACCGACGCACTTGGCGTTCAGGTGGGTGCTTCCCCACATTTCCTGTTGTAGGGGCGCGGTAACAAGGCGTGGGCCTCGTCCGCATTCTCCCCAAGATGGTCGGCGTGGTGGGTGCTGCCCCCACTACCTCCCGCTTCCAAAACGGGCCGTCTGCTGATGACAATACACGCCGAAAATGATGGACCGCGCGGGCGTCGCACCCGCTCCATGCGCCCCCGTAGGGCACGCGCATGTTTCTCTACATCAGTCACAGATGGAGTGATTACCGTCAAGGCTTGATTCGCCTGTTACGTGCTGACCGGCAGCCCAAAATGGTCGGGATCGTGGGAGTCGCACCCACCACCTCTCAGTTCCGAGCTGAGCCGTCTGCTGCTGACAATAGATCCCGGTAAAGTAATGGTCGGCCCGGCCAGATTTGCACTGGCGATCTCATGCTCCCCGAGCATGCGCGATAACTAGGCTACGCTACGGGCCGAAAGTTGGGAGCAGGAGCGGTGCTTGCATCCGCGTGGTTGAGCTTATGAGACTCAGCTGGGTCTATCTCCAGTCCATCCTGCTGTAAAGGGAATTGGGCGGGGGAGAGCCGTCTCGTCCCCCGCCCTTTGGTTACTACGTTATCAGCTGCGCGGACGGTAGTCATGATCAAAGACCATAACCAATCCAAGCGCAGCATACAGGGCAATCACTATCATCATTGCTATCCTTGCTGTCAAAACCCACGGGCGCCCTTGGGTCGCATGGGTGGTTTTTTCTGTCACGTTTCCGCTTCATGATTCAGTGTCAACGGGGTAGCCCCGGCCAACTGCGGCGTTTGATGGGTACTTGTGTGCCTGCCGAATCTAACGGAAAACTTTGGTCACGGTCGCATACCGGCCGGTTAGGTTGCCGTGTAACGGCCCCAAAAGGCCGGACTGATGTGGTCATCACGCCGTTACCTGAACGGCGAAAGTGGTGGAGCCCCGGGGTAACGCTCCCCTGCTTGCCGCGCTCTTCAGGCGCAGCTGTAGACTTCTACTGACTCCATTTTGCTGAGGTAAAATTTTCTCTACCGCGCGGCCTATCCGATATCTGCTCTAGCCGCCAAGAGCCGTCTCAACGGAGGTCGGAACCTATTGGTGAGCTTTGGACGCTCGCCTAGCCGCGCGCGGGCGCGACGTTGTAGAGAAAATGGCAGGCCCACCCGGGATCGCGCCGAGCAGCGGAGTTTTGGAGACTCTGCATGTCACTAGACATCTGGGCCTGAAAGTGGTCCTTCCACTTGGTGCTGCCCCAAGACGTGCGCCTTATCAAGACGCCATGCACTGCTGGTACATCATGGAAGGATAAATATCTCGGTGGCTCTTTGTTCCTTACGTCTCCCGAGTGGACGGCGCGTTTCTAACAACGCGCAAGATGGTGCGGCCGGAGGGAGTCGAACCCACGACGCCCCGTTAGAGGTCGAGATTTACAGTCTCGTGCAGCCAACCGACAGCTGCCTCGTCCGCATAAAATGGAGCACACGACAGGATTCCCACCTGCGTGATGAGCTTTGGAAGAGCCCTGCCTGAGTTCTAGGCTACGTGTGCGCTGAAATTGGTGAGGGATTAGGCTTGTCAGCCCTATCCCCCAGCCCAAGTACGCAGCTTGTCTGTAGGGAACCCCTCAAAGTGGTGGAGTCTATCGCGCCCCTGACGGTGGCCTCTAGCCACGGGATTGGTTACCCAAGATGGTGGACCCACCCGGTGCCGCCCCGGGTCCTTCGCATTGCAAGTGCGATGTGCTGCTGTTATCACTATGAGCCCAAAAAAATTCACGATAGGCTTCCCCGGCATTATGGGAAGTCTTGCGGGACTCCTATGGGCGAACCCATGTCTTACGTTGCCTGTTGCCTTAACGCGCGACCCTTTCCCTTGCGGGTACTCAGGGGCTCATCAACTGTGGATAGAGGACACAATGGTACTCCGGGCAGTTCCTACCGTGATGCCAGCGTTAGGATCAACTCCGCGCTGGCGAAAATGGAGAGGCGTAGTGGAATCTCACCACTGTAGGACGGGGTTGCAATCCGCCGCTTGAATACTCAGCCAACGCCTCAAAAGTGGTCCAAACGGTGGGATTCGCACCCACGGTGTGGCTTTTGAGCCAATCCGGTTAAAAGCCGGAGGTCTTCGACTGCTCGACGCACGCTTGGATAAAATGGTGCAGTAGGCGGGATTCGCACCCGCGAATTCGATCTTGGCAAGATCGCTCCGTGGACTAGGCTGGGACACTACTGCGTGGCCGCGCCGAGGGGAGTTGCACCCCCATTATACTCCTTGAAAGGGAGGTCTCCTAGACTATTAGAGGACGACGCGTTAAAATTTTTGCTTAAACTGATCTAGGGACATCCATGGGACTTTTTCGTCCCACGTTCTAGTATCTTCAGGTTCATTCACTCTGTCTACCCATCCGTTTTTAGACTTGGGTTTTGGATTACCGTGAAATTTATCAAACCCTAATATTTTGACCGCAGCAAGAATGAGTTGGTGTCTATCGGAGTGTAGAATTTTGTAGGCTAAATCGCCATAACTGCTACATCCAAAATCCTTTATCAGCTTGTCTTTTTGAGTGATAGTGAGATACTGGAAAATGGCCCGTCGATGAATGCTTCTGGTTTTCTTCTGGCAGGATTTTGTCGCTCTTTCCGCGCGGTGATGGGCTTCGTGACATTCTCGACAAAGAACCTCAAGGTCTTCCATTTGTTCATCACCACCCACTCTATCATAGGTTTTGTGGTGAACATCAGTTCCGTACCGACTACATCTTGCACATATTGTGCCATAAAATTCTATGGCTTTTTTACGTTTCTCCTTCCAGATTGGAGACTGAAGGTATTGACGATGGAGTAACTGACGATCACTTGGGGGTCGCACGGATATTAGTAGACTAATCCTTCTCTCGTGTCAACCTTCGAAAAATAGACTGGCTATCAAGCCGCCAGTCAGGGCAAAATTAAAGGGCGCGTGACTCACCGATTGGTTACAGTGCCGTCGCTGCCCTTATCACACAAAGAATCTTCATCTTGCTAGTTGGCCCCATTACTGGGAGCCACACCCTGCTACCCTGAATCGCCGCAGTCTCTTGGACTTACTGGCGAGGTAGGAGGTATCTTTCGCTGATTTGGGAGGCTCAGCTTAGAAGCCTTTCGGACGTTGGAAAGTATCGATTAACAGAAGACCCGCCGAAACTTGGGTGAGAAGTTGGGGCGGGTCTCAAATTTTGGGGCGACTTGAAGCTCTAGTGCTTTAGTTGCCTTGGTTTGTGAGACCCACCGGGTCGGGCTGCTTGGCGTTCAGCCAAAAAGCTGCGACCACGGAATACCCACTTTCACTACGGGTGGACCGTGTGTGGGAGCAGGTAATCGGTTGGAGGGTTGAGGTCACGGAAATTGAAGAGAAAAAAGTGAGGAGTTATTTTTGGCTGACAGATGGTGGCTGGAGAGCTATACACCTGCGGAAGGAAAGTTTCGTGTTGGGTTGCTTATGTATCGGTATCATCGGCTAGTTGGGGGCGTTTGTCAACTGCTTTTTTGGGTACCGTGGAGGGGAATCGCGCAAAGGGCGCGCCCTTGCGCAGTTAGGTAAAGTATTTGAGCAGGTCACGGCACTGTGACTCAGGGGTTGCACCTGTATTGTCGGCTTTGGGTTGGATCGATCATTCGCCTGATTATTCGGCGGCTCTTCTGGGGAGACACCTACTATCGACGGGGTAAGCATTCAGAACTGCGTATTGCCGTCCGATGAGTTTTCTCGGGCACTCCGCTTGCGCGGCTCCCAAAACTCGTCCATTACTGGGGCCATTTAAGGTTGGTCCACCGACTTTTGGCTGCACGGTCTTAACCATCTAGGGATACGGGCCGCACATACCTGCGTGTCTATTCCACGCCGCTGCTCAAAAGGGATAATACCAGTGGGGCCGATTGTCTGCTGATAGTTACCGCCTGTTGCGGGTGACAGCAGACTTGACGACCTGCCCAAATTCGTGTCGCGGCCTAGCTAGGGCGGCGTCCCGGGTAAGGTGGGGCGCATCGGACACACACGGAGGGCTACTGTGACGTTATCCTATGGGGCGGGGAAGGGCCGGGATGTATCCGTACCACTGTCCCGTGCCTTGTAGCGCGTTCATGCACCGCGCCGCCACTGGTAAAGGGGGAGAAACTGGATTGGGAAAGAACGGGTTGGACAGAGGTGGACGGGGACTACTCCCTCATCTCATCCACCTCTCTCCTGATACACCTGACCGTAGCAGGATTGTGG